>JGI24159J19872_10009879_pt1 | contig 12505 bp, 12 predicted proteins | sample Ectturendosymbi4_FD_19872 | JGI IMG/M metagenome (IMG submission 19872)
TATTTATGGTGAATTGTAGGCACATTAGGTGTTGAATGTTTGATTTGATGCTGGATATGGATATTGATATTAAAAAATGAACAAAATAATCTGGAAATGAACTTAGTCAACTTTAATGAAGCTGCTGCGTGTTGCAGAAGTGATGTCGAAAACTGAATATGTGATATTATTCTTAGGCAAAATAATATCATTTACCTACACAATGCAAACCCAATTGATTGTCAATGTTGTCATAAGTTATACACTGTTGTGTTGACAACATAATTGTGTAATTTTCTTGAAAAGTGACCAGGGTTGAAGATAGTATTGTGGAAAAATGATGTGTTTCTTCGAAAAAAATCGTTTTTTGTCATTTTGGATCATTTTTGCAGTGCTTGAAAGTTTAGATTTGCATGTACTTTTAATTTTAACAATCATACCATGCTTTTCATGCTGCTGAATGGTTTCTTGCAGGTCTTAATGGCATTCCTATATGTGCTGTTCATGACTATGCTTCCATTTTTTCACCTCAGATGATGCACGACTTCAGATGGTAAGTCTGCTGGTTACTGCCTGTCATTTCGTTTTAAACCATAACTATTTGGTAGGAGACAAACCAAGAATTTCTTAAACCATTTGTGGCAGTTGCTTCCAATGATTTCGTATTTTCAGGAACAAGAATTACGTTCTAAAGCGCCCAATTCCCCCTCTTCCTAATTGGCTTGGCGCATCACCTATATCGAATATCCACGGTCTGAGTCAATACCCATTCAGAGAAAAGGCCATACCCAGAATGGGGTTGGGTAAGAAATGCATTGCCTGATTTCAAGCTGCATGTTAAGCTATTATAGAACTTTGGTTTGAAAATGTTTTGCATATTTTTTGTTTTGTTCTTTACCAGACGTTGATAAAAATTTGGCAACCATTTCACAGCCACTGTTGATTCCATTTATGCCGTGGTTTTGCAGTGCCAGTAACTGACACGTGGAGAGAGGAACTTAAAGAATTATGCTTGAAAGCTGGTTTGGTGGATGATCCACCGCAAAAGAGCGTAGAAGCTCAAAATGCAAACAAACCTGCACCTGTCAGAAAAACTGTTTACTCAGGTACGTTTGCAAAAGTCAGTTTGTGACAGACCTATAAGCTATTTTGAACTTCACTTGCCTTCTATACTGATGTACATACTCTCCACAATTGGGGTAAGCAAGGAATCGACCATAAAATTTTTAATAGGAAATCGATTTCATGTCAAATTACGCATCCTCAGTCCTTATTCAAATAGAATCTCGCCTGATTCCTCGAAAGCATACAGAAAACTGAGTGCTTTAAACTGTTTTCTCTACTGTTTCTGAAATTCACTTTGTTTTTGGTGCTTTTTCGAGCTCAGGTGAAACTGGCAGACTTATTCCTCCATCTTCAAGGATGTCAACTCGCCACAGTTCTTTCAGATATCCAAATGCATATTCTTCCGCCCCATACGGATCGTACACAGTGAGTCTATCTCGTTTTTCACAATGCAAAACAATCCAGTCATTCCCAATCAGTTATATATGTACTGGTTGCGTGGATTGTGTTTTGTGCTCCGAACTTCAATGCCTGTCATCAGAAAACAGTAAAAAAGTCAATGTCCTCGTTGCATGCGGCGTGAACAAAACTAATTTATCTTCTTGAAAATCAATGAACTTTTACATTTAATCGTTTTTTTCCAAGTTGGATTAAAAAGAAATCTGAAAGTTTTACGATTTTAACGAGTTTCAAAAAATCTGAATAAAAGCTGTCGGTCCAGATAATTTTATTAAAGATGAAACACATCCTTTCAGGGCATGGGATTCTATTTATGGACGGGTTACAAATTTTTTATTTTATCTTAAAATCCTACCCGTAGCGTCCTGAGTTAAATAAGGAGAGAAAACTATGAGATGAAGCGCGAGATATTTCTCTTCATCCCTATCATTCCTACAAAGAACTGCTTTTCTCATTTTCGTGTTTACAGCAATTCAGATTGCTCGCAAAGAGCAAAGTATGCAAACGCTAGTTTTTGCTCTATTTTCCATTATTTTCTCTTGATGTGTGCTGATCCAATCTTTTCCATATACAGCACATCATGCCTTACCCGGATATGGAAACTGTTGTTCTGGAAATGCTCTGCCAGATCCTTCAGACCGATTCAATTCAAACAGTGCAGCAATGGCTGGTGACTGCTGGCGACAGAGGTCAGATAATTTGTTTTTATTCAGAACATAAGCGTGAGCAAACGCTCAAGCATGACCATTAACCTTTGACACGAAGAACACAACTAAGATGCTGGTCTGAGAAAAACGTTTGAAAAAGAATATATTATTTCTTCGCTGTTTGCCAAAATTCCGTCAGTAGCAGGTGTACTTTTTAGTAAGATTGATGTTTTTCATTCTTACCCTCAACCAAAGATCGCGACGTTTTTGGGAAATTCTCCAAAATTTTTCGTAATTCTCCAAACTGTTCGACTAGCTGTGCTGGCCGTCGTTTTGTTGTGCTGCAACGTAAAAGACAAGTCTTTTCGAACAAATCGAAGAAATTCAAATGTCGCTCACCGCGCTGCGCGCAGGCAACAGGGTTCGCTGGAACATCTGTTATGAATTTCGCTTCGTTTGCTTCAGAGATTCTTTTTGTTGTTAGACCCTGTGCTGAAAATGTTGAAGTTAAGAATGCTACGCAGTTGTAGTGCTTTATTGTTGAGTTGAGCTGCTCTTCGCAGAGAAGAACATTGTGCTGGACGTCATTCAGTCAACCCTGAGTTTGAACAACCCCCTCGAGGAGAAACCCTCATCTCCGATGCAGATGACGCACGCCAGTCCTTTGCATTCATCCCAGTCGGCGAGGCCACTGACAGGTATGCGCTTGAGGGGGTTGACGTCTTCACGACCTCATTCAGTTTTTTCAGTGTGGTTTTGACGACAGACTGCGTTTCCGAGGCGATTCATCAAATGCAGCGCTGCTGAGTTAAAAGATACATATATTTGCAAAAAAACGAACAAAAAATGTTTTTGCAAATTAAGATAAAAATCGGATTAGATGATTCCCAGCACAGCGGGTCCAGCAGCATTTTAGAATCGAGGCATCCCAGTGAATGCTAAAAGCTCTGGCTTGTCGCAATTCCGCACGGTTTTATTGTTGCCAAGCGATTTTCTCAACAACAACAAAAGAATCTTTTAACTTGACACACGTTTGTTTGGTGATAATAGTGACGCGAGAAGAGGCCGAGATGGCAAATCGGCTTCAGCTCTCAGGTCACGTGTGTAGGAAATGTTTGTCGATGCCCGGATGGGGAGGACTGTGGTGTCGAAACAGAAATTGTTTTTTTTTAGGTTCCTGTCATCAATTTTTCATTGACATTAGGTTTTCGTCTTTCAGGTATTAACCAACGCACTGTTTGTGCAAAGCAGCCTTCGCGTCGCTTTTCATAACAGATGACACTCACAAAGCTCAAACACCAACGACACTTGGGCATTTCTTTCTTTAGGTTTTTCCCCTGGTTGAGAACAAAACCATGAATTGCAAAATGCTCATCACGCAATGACAAGCTACGTTTGCATCAATACTCAGCGCCCGCCTATTGCCTTTGAACATGCTTTATGATAACAACCAACCAATCTCCTCGAAAGCTTTACAGTCGGAAGTCGTAGGCTTCAAATGAAACGTGAGGAAAGCCCGTACAGCAGTGTTTCCCAACCTTTTTAGGATTGCGGCACCCTACAGAAAAAAATTGCGACACCCAGTGGCGAACCCACATCAATTTGCGTGAAGGTTTGATGACATTTTGAAAATAGTATTTTTAATGATGTATTAAAAAACGTCTCAACTTGTGTCACCCCTGAGTATTGTGAATGGCACCCTAAGGCGCCGCGGCATCCCCAGTAAGGAAGCACTCTTGTAAAGTGTGGGCCAAGACTGATTCAAAAACGTTTTTGATTTTGAAGCAGATTTCGAAGCAAAACATCAGACGAATCACTTGACAGGTTTCAATCTCAGACATAACATTATCTCATCTTTTCGAGCCGAGCTGCTTTCATCACATGCAGTGCATGGAGTGGGGAAGGGGCGGTTGAGCTCATTGATGACGCGGTGAACCTGTTGTCGGTGTTTTCCCTCAACTGGCGACTACTTCACTTGGATGATCAACAGTTGCTGTTGAGCAGTGGCATCATAACGAAGCTGCAACCTCAATTTCTATTTTCTTAACTTTAACAGTGACAGATTTATTAATCACTGCAATATTCAACTTTCCAACGCCTACAATTACATTCTTATAAATTTAGTGACCCACTTAATTATTCTGCTGCGTAATAGCTGCTTTGCCGTTTGCAATGTTTCTTATTGCACAGTTTGCGGAAGGGAAACACAGCACCAGCAGAATCCTGCTTTGCAAGCCATGCAAACTCTACTTCTGCCATTCCCATACGCAGCTTTCCAACTTTAGGATGCACTGACTGACCAAAAACGCATACCAAGAGCTACTTTCAGTTTGTGAGAACCTTCCAGCTCTCTTCCANTATCGTTCTCCGCTTACACAAANTGCACGCTTACATATTAAGCAAAATCACTCAACTTTTTGTATATTGCTTTAACACCACTATGNTTTCTCTTTTTACGCTTTGCAATATAACAATTAATTTGGTTTAAACTCTCAAATTAACCCTCTAACAAAAACATACCAAATTTTTCATATATACCAAATCAAGCATGTGTATAGCAAGCACTATGAAAATTTGGTGTATGTATATATATATACCAGTTGACCACACTGGAGTAGAGGAGTCGGCAAATGCATGGGAAAAGATGTTGATGACGAAAAGCTATATAATTTCAGCATTATAATCATTCCCAAATAATTGGGAGTTTAAAAAAGCATTTGTTCACACCCCATTGGCTATTACGGCTTTTATTTCTTGAACAAGTTAAAACTTTCTGACTGATAACAATAGTTGTGCCAAATTTGAAATAATATGCAAATAAATAATAAGTACCGTGGACAACGTCACCCCTGCATATCGTCTTGTTGTCTTGGCCAAAATATTTGATATGGGTAGCAGAGAAGGGCTGTACATCGCTCTACAAAAATCGGCTGTCCACCTAGACTTCGCAGTCTTGTCAGGTCGTTGTATGAGGATCTGAAAACACGGATTTCATATGAAGCTTTTCTGTCGTCTCGCAAACGTGGCGTAAAGCAAAGATGCGTTCTGGTTCCATCCCTGTTTGGAATCATATTCTCCGCTGCCCCCCATCATGTTTTCCCAGACGCTGACAACAATATCATGACTGATGCACTTTTCTTGCGCTCCCGCACAAATGGAAGACTGTTCAACTGTGTTAGATTTCGTGTTGAAACGAAAACNCGGCCCATCTTGGTGCNAGATTTGTTATTTGCAGACGATGTTGCTTTTATTTCAAACACAAAAATGGACCTTCAATCACTGTCATGCTGTTCTGATGCTTGCGATCCTGTCTCGTGTCATTAGCACCGAAAAACTGTTGCAACGCACCAGTTGACGAACGCTGCTGCCCCAGGCAGATATTACCGTGAAAGGGACTACGTTCTAAAAAGTCAATAACATTTATTACTTGGTTTCTTTTACTTGCAACAACTACTCACTTTAGAAAGAAATCCAGTCCAGAATCGGTCAAGCAGCTGCCACCTTCACTCAACTTAGTTCCAGAGCGATGGTGCAATCCACACCTAACATTGCGCACTAAAGCCAACATCTACAAGGCTTGAATATTAAGTACACTTCTTTACATCTCCAAAACATGATCAACATACATGTAGTAAGAAAGAAAACGGAACAATTGTCCCAACTGAACTGTCGTAATTGAAAGAAAATGGAATAATTGTCACAATTGAACGGTTTTCACACTCGATGCCTCCACATTATTTGCGACATCACTCGAAAGGACAAAGTCAGGAACGAGCTCATTTTGCATCGGATGTAGTTCCTTGTTTAGTATTCTCAAAACAAGGCGCTTGCGCTGGCTTGGTCACGTACATTGCCTTCCTGAGCGTCCTTTACCGAAATACATTATCTGTGCAGAAATGACCTCAGGTACTTCAACTTTTGACCTCAGGTACTTGAACTTTTTACCGACAGCTCCTTCGCTTCCGATGTTTTGTAAATAGAGACTTGCGGAAGCTCAACCTCTTGATTCCAAGTGGGAAACGTATGCTCTAAATCCGGGGTCTTAAATACGCGGGCCATGTGTGGCCCGCGAAGGCATTTTGTGCGGCCCGCGATGCTTTCAGGAATTTTCAAATAATTAACACTTTTTCAGCAATTTTGTCCGTTTACCGGTATTTAAAAGTGCTCGGCTAGAGAGTGAATAAGTTCCTTTGAAATGAACATAGAGACGGCTAGAAATGATTTTGCTGCAATTCAACGACACCTTTCGCAGGAAATGAGGTGTAAAAGCTGTTTCTAATAAGGTTCAGGTATCGCCATTGTTGCGTCATAATGCGGCCCTCGGGGTTGCTTCATAAGTCCTCATTTGGTTCTCGGAGCAAATTGAGTTTGAGACCGCTGCTCTAAATCGTCTGGCTCCTTCGCCAAGGCTCGATGGAGCGTGACCATCTCCGTTCCTCTAAAAGCGATCATCTTGTGTCGTAGATTTTACACTACTACTACAACCTACAATTTCTGCGCTTTATTTGCTTCATTATGGATCGTACCCTATTTGCTTCTTTCCAGGTCTGTTTGAATAAGAGCCAATGATGCCTGTTAAACCAAAAGATACCTGTCTAACAGGGGAAATATACACTCGGCAAACATCGTAGTGTCTGGCTTATTTCTGTGAAAGGATTCCCTTCGATAGATGCTGTTCCTGTACTAAGGTTTTGTTCGTTAAGAAACTGACTCAAAATGGTCGACCAATAGCATCGTGGGGGGAAGTTACATCACATTTTTCAGATTTTTCGGTTCCCGAAGTTGGATTGATCATGCGAGTTCCTTTGTTTTTTGCTCTGTAAAAACTTAAGAACTGTTCGATAACGAAAGATGAAATAAAGTTCGTACCCGAACCTCACCAAAACTCGTAACTCTATGTGGAAATGGTCGCTCGCTTCAGAGTTCTACTTCCATTGTTAGGTCACAAAAGATGATGCTGTGTGATCTTGTTGAAAGTCAATAAGCTTGGCGATGATGTGCTACATCCACCTGCTACATGGTTTTCAGTTCTTAACCAGAGTAGCTTTGAAATTTTTTGAATTGTTGCAAGTGGCAAACAGCTTGTCATGGATGATATTCCTTCGAAGAAAACTTGTTATGGACAATCTATTTTTAATTGAAAGTTATTTTTTTCATTTAAAACTTATCTTTATTTTTATAGCGATTGTGGAAAATCCAGCTGAGCCAGTCCGTGCTTTTTCTCCAACCAAACTATCCGCCCCAAGAACACTTGGAAAAGTGCAAAGGAGTCATTCAGTAATGTGTAAGTGTGTCTGTTGGTGTTTCTATTAGTGTGCTGATATGTAGTATGTGTGCTGGAGGTTGTAAGTGTAGTGTCGACTGTCGAGTAGTAGCAGTGTGTGTGTCATCTGGTAGGCTTANGCTGAAAATGATGCTGATGACTTCANTAAATCTTCGATTCTCTTATTGGCTGATCGCNACCCGAGCACCTGCGCNGCATAAAACCTCATGTGNGCCGCCTGAGNTTTTAACTCAGCACTGATGCAATAAAGACTTTACAAGTTAGCTCTTGACCTGATTAATTGCCAGCAATCGGTGTTTTTTGTTGNTTCTTTCCTGGGTGGTTTGCTGAAACAGAAAAAGTGAGCGGTGATTTACCAGAAAACATTCCAGTTCTGCGTCGGACGAAGGGCCATGTTCGGCGCAACATTTTGTTCTATCGCCGAGACAAAAGGATCGCGCGATGCTTCGTGTAACAACAGGCTTTGATTCATGTCTACTGACCTGTTGTGTNTTNCTCTGCGCACGTCCTTGCGTTGCGAGCGAAAATCCTATCAGTTCGTTGATTCAACTGCGCCCGATGTGTTTGTACTGCGGAGAATGCGCATTGTTCGCGAACAATCTCAATTATTGGATGTTTATCGACGCGTAGCAAGTTATTTTCTTTCTTCCGCCCATTCCGTTCCTCGGGTTGGTTCGCGCGGCCTGAGCAGTGTGGAAGCTTTCCAGATAGATTGGCCCATTTTTGAAAAGCAGCAAATAATCTGAAGCAATACACTGCTGTAGGTATTTCACACAGAATCCGGTTTATGCGTCCGAACTTTTGCTTTCAGCTGCGAGAAACGTTTTACGTTTTGCAGGATACCGTCACGCAGGAAATGGGCATTATCTGAGTTGAGTCGTGAAACAGTAAATAAATCAAATAATCAAGCGGGAACGGCTTGCCTTATGCAGATAATTCTGTTATGTGGACTGAACCGCTGTCCTTTGCTGCAAAGTTTTTGTTAGAAAGCGGACCAGTGAGTGTTTCACTGCTCCAGCACGTATACAGTATGTAGAATGAAGTGAACACTTTCACAACTGAATGAGCAAGAACATTAAAACCCCTAACATACGACCTATGTAAGAAGCTGATATTACTGAAAAACAATTTGTTTCTGACTACACGGGTTTCACACTCAGTACAGATTTTTAGTTGTCTGTAACTCCAGCTTTGAAATCAGGGTTGCAGAGTCGGAGGTAAAATGTCCAACTCCAACTCCTATCTCTCAAAATTTCCGACTCCCGACTTGGACTTCTTGACATAAAGTGAATGAAGCTTGGCTGTCAACAATTTTGTAGCAACTAGGAATCAATGGAAATCGTGGTACACAGCAAGAATTCTCTGTTTCAATAGAAAATGTCAAAAGAAATTTGTACCATTTCAACAGGCATGAGTTAGGATTCCAACCGAGGAGTGCGATATATAAAATACGTAATTCAATTGGACTGCCGGAGTCGGATAAAAAAATCCGACTCCACCCAAAAACCACCGACTCCGCAACCCTGTTTGAAATATCTTACCAGTTAACCCAATGCACAGGCTTATTTCAACTTTTCCTAATTTTTCTGATGACAACAATTTCAGTAACAACCTAAATGTCAATGCATTACATCTAATTCTAATGTATGCTCGTGTGCAACTGTAACAAAGTGATACATTTAGACTTAACAAAACAAAAATGTCAGTTAGTCGGTTGAACAAACGAAGAACACCATAAAATGTGAAAATAAAGTAGACCCTGAACAGGATTGAAACTTTTAGGTGCACGCTGTTACCGGGTGTCAGCAGATGCAAGTTTGACAGAGTAAACATCAGCGCACCTACTTGCAGATAATTTTAGCCCTAAACACTGGTACAGGAGCACGATGATCTTGCCTTAGATCCTATCCGCTAATCCAGACTGAAGTTCGAGTCGGACTACAGCATGGAGCAAACTGTTGGTGATTTGGCTGTAGCGAATTCACGCATGGTGTTAATGTGCACGGCAAACGTGTGCTCACCTCACGTTACCGTCTTGCCGACCGAAGGGATTGGTCCGTAATGTGCAGCTCCAGGCCGCTTGCAGGTGTAGGTTCCACGCAACATGAACTCTGACCTTGAACGGGAAGGGAGCGTCACACGCAGCAAGGCTGCAAGCAATGTTGTCCGCGGTTATCTTGCTTGCTCAAGCAAAGTTTAAGTAGTCGAAGCCGTAAGCCGCGAGAAACGGATAAAATCATTCCGCATACGTCTAACGTCTCATACGGGAACACCACTATTGGCCATTTGCCGGTCCGTAAGCCGTAACCGGATTCTGTGTGAAGACACCTTGTGGCTGAACAAATTATTTTCAACCTTCAGCTTCAGCTGTAACGTCCATCATGTGGGGCCGGGCTTGGAGTGAACCCTCATAACCTGCCTGATTCACAAAGTCTTGCCTGATGCAAACGGGCGCACTTAGTAAGGGAGGCCCACCGGGGGGTGAAGCCCATTTACACCACTTCTTTCATTTGCGACCGTGTGAAGCCGGTCCAAACCATTACATAGAAACTGACAGCTGTAGGTCACGTGACACGGTCGTCCAATCATGTCAACCCGGCCTGGGGCAGCAAAGTCAAGCACAAGCTGCAGCTCCTCGCGATGCTTTTATCGAAACAAAGCCAGGAACCTGTTGAACTTGTTTTGAACGTTTAAACGTGGAAGAAAAAGGAAAACTATTTTACTCAATGCGTTCAAGAAGAATATAAATTTCTCAACTTTTCCTAATTTTTCTGATGACGTCAATTTCAGTAACAACCTAAATGTCAGTGCATGACATCAAATTTCTCGCTGATTGTTTTTCGTTTGAGTTTGAGACTTAAAGCGGAGATAGAAACCGCTGCTGTTGGAGGCATCAAATGCAGTCAATGATGGATTCGATATTCTTTCGCTTTCTACAGTAATCTTAATTGTCACTGTCTTTTAAAGGAATATTCAAGATTTAATGTAACGCTAATACTCTCGGAGATACCTGCTTTGAAGCGTATTGCATCTTCATCAGGCGCGCAACCAGAAAAACACTTTGGGCGGAGCGAGAATTGTCTGTTCGGATAATCAATAATTGGCTTTTGCATTCGCGAAGGTTCCATGATTGCCGCTAAAAATTTGGAGCGGCGACCGCGCCTTTTGCCCCCCTGGCCACGCCCCTGCACGTGCCACATTTGTCCGATGCTACAGTATGTTCAATACCTTGTTCAACGCTTTGATATTTTGTACTGGCACTAAAGGTTGGCACGAAGAAGTGGAAGAACACAAACCATGTAAAATTTACGCCTCGCTCAGGACGGTATGAAACCTTTGTGGTCAACAAGGACAGACAGAGATTCTTATTCCCCAAATGCATGTTTGAAGTGTTAGACGCTTTCGAAAGTTTCCTCCAACAGCGTTTCTACATTTGTGGGTCATGGACCCGTAAAGAAGAAACGTTGCAATAAATTTTCGAAATTAGGTTTTAATCATCGTAATACTAACCGAAATCTCTGCATTCTGCAAAGCGTATCAACCCTTTCCAAATGTCAGAGCAAAGCCTATTTGGCCCTTGAATCACCTTCACGGACCGCAGGTCAGCGTGTTATGAACAAACCTTTCTAGTTTGTGAGACGTGTCGGCATCTACTAAAAATAGCATTTTACGTCAACCACGAAAACGAACCTCACGAAACATGATTATTAGTACCACTGCTGCTAGACCTTGTTTTCCGCTGCTGAAATAATACTAGGTTGTCTTAAAACTACATCCTCTAACGATGTACTAACCGATCTAAACCTCACAAGCCTACATTTACGTAGAGAAATATCTTTCTTTGTTATGTACCCAAATTAATTTTTAGTATGGTACCCGGCCACTTTCCTGCCAGTTCTTTCAGATTGTTCAAAGAATTTGTTCCGTGTACTTTACGTCACAATCAAATGTTCAAATACCACTTTTAAAAAATCCTTGTCCTATAACTTCTTCCTCTGTAAGGCTTCCAGCTTGTGGAACTCTCTACCACTGGAAATCAAATCTTCAACCAGCCACTCCATCTTCATGAATCGTTTAAATTTCCATTATCACATATCAAAAAAAAGTACTTATCATTTGTTAGGACTCAATCCCCAGATGACTTCCATTCGCTGTATGCTTCGCTTCGCCCATAGTCCATTAAATATCACTAAAAACAACTATCGTGTTTGTATATGTGGTGAAATGGAGACGGAATTACTCCTATTCTTCCATTGTAACGTTCACTGCGCAGCACGAACAGCACTTCATAATAAAGTTCATGATATTCTGAACGAAACCGGATTTGCTGAACGATTTGAGCGCTTGGGTCATACCGATTTGTTGCGAGTCAAGGGCGTACGCAAGGGGGGGTTGAGGTTAACCCCCCCCTTGAGCTTGATATTTTACAAAACATTTATTACAAGGCGAGTGTGTAGGGTTTGATTTTTTACAAAAATAAGAGGAGTGTGTGTAGAAGAATATGCCTATTATGTCAACAAACTTCGCTTGAAAACATGAATATGACGTCAAATTGTGACGTCACAAACAGCGCACACCAAATACAAATGACCACCATCTGCCACTGAATGAAACCCTTCCATGAACATTTTTTGCGTACGCCACTGTTGCGAGTATATCTATATGGTGTGCCTGATGCGCCGACTGCCATTTCAGTATCTATTTTTAACGCTGTTGGTGAATTTCTGAAATGTTGTAATAGACTCTAGTAAAACAGTGTATTCGTTTTTGCGTATTATATGTGTGTGTTTTTTGGAGTTTACTTGTGCTGTATTTTGAAAGCTCGACGTGACACAAGGTTGTACCAGTCAGGCTACCGCCTGTAGCAAGATTGTCGTTGAATAAATAAATCAATAACCTTGTTTTCAACAATGCTCTCTACTTTCGCCAGCGTCGCGACAAAGCAGTCCGCTGAAGCCAGCAGCGAGATCTCTGTCGGTGCTCGAGGAAGCCAAGTTTGATGACCAAGAAGAGATGGTCGAGGATGGCGGCGAAACCCAGTAGATCTGCTTCAAACGATACTTTTTTCCGC
>JGI24159J19872_10009880_pt1 | contig 12505 bp, 5 predicted proteins | sample Ectturendosymbi4_FD_19872 | JGI IMG/M metagenome (IMG submission 19872)
GCTGCCTTGTAACTTTTTGTTCAGGTGAAAGAACTGTAGCTAATTGTTTTCACGCATTCATTCAATACTTTGCCCAAAACAACTCCATCTCTGTTTCTGTGCAACCGACGATGTCGTTATTTGAAGTCCTGTGGAATATGTCCTTTGCAACGCTCGGAAAAAAAAAACTCAGTTTAGCCTAAGTTTAAAACCTCATTCATACATTGCACCCTGACCTTACTGAACAAAATGAAACGCCAATTACTGGGCATGTTCGAGAGGGAACAAAAGCTGTGGAAGTTTTATGAGTGCCAATAAAACTGTGGTACTGGTTGTCTTTGCTGTGCAATGTGGAATAATGGTTTTGCCAGAGCGGCCAGTGCCATCCCGAAAGCAGTTTACGAGGTTTAAGCAAGCCTACAGCAAACTTTCTACGGCAAAGATGTAAAAGGTTAAAAATTGACTTGCAGAGCTCGAGCGGCGGCACGGCAGCCTCATTGAAGGCACTGGGAAAGACAGCAACCACTGCATCTGCCGTGAAAAGACTGGCTTTCAAGTTTATTGCGAATGACAATAAACTTTCACTTGGCGGGGCCGTTTCGCCTGTGGATTTGCACGACGCGACTGCTTAGTAAATCAGCAGAGTTGTTTCATTAATTCTTTTGCAAGCAAGGGCGATTCCGGGAAGAAATGTGTGCATAAAAGCGTCGTATTACACTTCTTTATAAAGTGCATTCCTTTGAATACTAGTTAGCGCAACAGTCATTGTGGTCATTTTCCGTAGACACAAAATCGGACACGAGTTTGGGCACACAGACATATGCATTTGCATCAGCATAAGATTGTAACCATCTCTTATCAATTCTGCTATTCCCACGGTACTTTACATCTCTGTTGATGCATTTCTGTCTTTGTGAAGCTTTGCTAAATTATTTAATCAAACCGTAAAACAAAAAATTTCCACCTTGACCAACAGAATTTGAAGCTTGCCGCCTGGTAGATCTGCCATATTCAACACAGCGAAGGACAACGTGGTGCGTTCTTGTCAGACGTCCATACACAGCGCCACCTGTAAGGCCTTGCCACTGGCTACTGTCACACTCGGCAAACTGCGGCAAACAACTTGGTTTAAAGTGCGACCATAAACACAGCGCTTGCAATTGGCAGCAATGAGAGCGTCTCGAAGGAGCATTTGTACTCGCGTAGGTTTTCCTCAGCATTTTCTCAAGGCTCCTGCTTTTCACTCTTTCATATAGCCTGTTCAGCTTAATACTAGTTTCAGCCGCGTTTAGAAGAGTTCGTAAAATTCAACAAACCATGAAAAAATAACAAAACACCTAAATTTTGACGAATATCCTTACAAAAATAAGGTCTGATCCTAGATAAAGATTGAAATTAAACTAACAGAAATTGAGAGTGATCAGAGGCATCTTGAAAAGTAAACATGTTTCACCATGGCTAATTTCTTTGTCCAACAACCTGGCTCAAATAGTGCTCAGAAAAAGATAAAAAGAATGCAGAATCGGTAGTCATAATCACTTCGTTTTACTGCAAAAAGTTGCTGATACCACGATACTCATTACTTTAACAGATACATGGTTAATTTGAAACAGTGAAAAAATTTGAAATAATAACAAGTTTGTTCCCCAAAATTATCAAGCTTGAACTTTGGAGCTCGAAAGTTTTTTTTGAAACAAGCTTCTTCACGCCTCTTTTGGTGACACCTTGCGACCCGATTNTAGTCAAAATACCAATTGAGTAGGTTCCAGGCGCGCAGGTTGCACAACGGTTCTGNTNTGAAAAGAAATTCTTTCAACCAAAATTCCAGTTGCAAAATGCCTCGTGAATTTCCGAGCAGAGTGAAAACGAACGACGAACCCATTCGTTTAAAATTAAAAATATGATTCACTATAAGCTATGAAGAAACTAAAATGAATTTACTGAGATTAAAACGAACGCAACGAACAGTTTTGATTTTGTCTCACTGTCTTGGATTTATATTTCTTGGAGCGTTTTTTTTAGTTTATAATTTATCAGCAGTACTCATATAGATATCTGCTAGTGCTACCGTGCTGCAATTGTTTTCGCAGATGAGTGGAAAGTCATATTTTGCGATCCAGATCCAATCTGGAATTTCAAAAACTCAGCCCAAGTCCAACCATGGTCCAAAATTTTCTTAAAAATGTAAAATTCAAGTCCAAATAAAGCCCAAAAAATCAACAAAATACAGCTTTCCAACAACAAAAATTAGGTAATTCTTTTCCGTTAACTCAGTCCACACCAGGTCCCGATCCGAAGTTTATGAAGCAATTTACAGTCCGGATCCAATCTAATTCCAACAAAATTCGTTATAGTCCGTATCCAGTCCAATCCAAGTCCAGTCCAATGCTCATTTGTAGTCTATATATGACTTCATTCTTGGGGGCGTGGGGGAAGTTTAAATATGTTGAGACGCCATTTTGTTTTGTTGTAGTAAAACCAACAAAAGGTACAAAGTGAAACATAGATAAAAAAAGAATAAAACTGTCACCTATTTGGAACTATTTTGTGACCAGCTAAGTTACATTCATTTTGATTCTCACAAGCAATTGACAGATGTACATTATCTCATGTGTTTTCGGGGCAACGTATTTAGTCATGACTTCGTTTTTGTTTAGCTGTTCGTGCTGGTGTATATGCACATACTTGCGAGACAAAGAACACTTTCTATTCAGATGATAGTTAAGGTCAACACAGAATAAACGCCTTCAAAATAGCCATGAAAAACCGACACCTCCGACTGTTGACCGGTTGAGTAGCTGACTCATAGCAGTTTTGAAACGTTTTCATTCAAACAATTCTATCAGGGCTGAATATCTTCACTGACACAGGTATTGAAAATACGCTAAGCATACTGTACGGTTGATCGCAGCAGAAATTGCTGACATTAGTAGTTTGCCATTGCTAATTGCGCTGTGTTATTCTAGCTTTGCGTATTGCGCATGGCGTCTTTTCAGCACTGCCAACAGTGATCATATCCTGCCTCTGTGTGGGTCTCCTTGGCAGGGTTCGCACGGGACGCTTTTTTGTCATTTTTTGCGTGGAACTGACGCCTGTTTCTTCCTCACCATCATATTCTTACATTACGGCGATAGAAAATATAAAAATGAGTGTGCCATTTTTTAATCAGATAATTAACTCAGCAATTCCGAATATTTAGAAGACGCCTTAACAAGTACGACACTGAAAGAAGTTCGCAACATTAACCTTTCAAGCAAAGACGCTTGATTGTAATTTTCTAACTTAAACGTTTAACATTGACTAAAATGTGGAGGGGGTTAATTGAGAAGATTTACTTTGGCTTTTACAACTAATGCCTAAAAAAAGGACTTTGTTGATACGTCTTCAAAAAAATAACAACTAATAATCGCGACTTCTGGCATTAAAATGTGACACGGGTTTAAATCCATTTTGATTGGGTAAAGTTTTTAAAAGTTACTTCTACAAAAAATCAAAATTTTGGCCTATCATAGGCAATTTCGCAACCTAGCAAAGAGCGATTATCCATTGCCTCCGACCTTGGTTTGGTCCTGAAACCAACAAAATGTCAACATATAACAGTATTTCCGCACGAGTTTGAAACGTACACACGCTTTGAGCAGGTTTATGCCTCCATCGCTAATAACGCAATCGTAAAAAGTGAATGCTTTTGGTAAACTTGGATTCGAAAAAAGCACGAGCTCAAACCCCGAACGAGCACAGAGAGTAAAACAACCTAAAATATCAACGTTATGTTTGCCTAGTAATTGCCCTGGCGCTTCTAGGTATGCCTGGCCGCATGTTTTCTTTTAGTGATACATGGGTTTTCCGAAACTCATTGTCAGGTGTCTATATGTGGTTTATCAACAAGGTTTGCAGAATGGTTTCGTTGAAAACACTTTTTCTGTTGCCATTTAAAAAGATTGCAGAATTGTTTATTTCGGGGAAATTTAAGTCAACTTCGTCAGGAGCCACGCAGAGCAGGCCACCAGTGTTAACGTTCTCATTTCAAACACAGCAATGTATTACAAGGCTAGTACACCTATCAGTTGAATCTACCATCACATTAACTAAGTAATTTTAAAGAGTTGAATACTTTCCTTGTAAAGACACTAACGTTTGCCCAGTGCACACCACCTATCATAAAGTAAGGCAATTTTGGGTGAACATAGCTCACGTACTGTATAAAACGAGTTGACTGTGCTTCCACGAATATGATGTTATCTGAAGTGTAACGCTATCAGTAACTACCGAGAGTTTTTGTCTCAGCTCAGAGCATTTATTTTGCTCGTGCGTAAACAAAGCAACATCACTGGTATCAAGCAGAAACCTGTTTGCTGGATTTTTTCCAAATTACTTCTCTTAAGCGGAATTGAACGCAGTTAATGAAATAGATGATGCGTGTCCGTCAGTGTCAAACTGCTTGCGATGCTTTCAAGTCAGCGTAGTTTTTCTTGCTTCTGCCAGACTACTTTGCGGTACTAGCTTCTACAGGCCTATTGCATTTCGAATAACTTGACAGCACTATAGTTTTGCAACGAGTAAGGCTGGAGAGAAGATAACAGGAAGTGCGCTAGTGAACTACAAACTAAAGCGTTCGAATAAAAAAGCAAAAGAACTAGCAGTGTAACAAAATTAGGTGATTTCGCAGTTTTGGTTTTCTAATGGCTGGCTTTTGCATTGAACATTTCCATTCGAAAAGAAGGTAAGTGTTGCTGGAAAATCATACTGGGATGTACTTCCAGGTTTTCAGAATTTTTAAAGTTTGTTCAGTATGACATAGTGGCACAGAGACGGCACCATGTGAGATTGGTGACAATGCCAACTTAGAAACTCCTAGCAACGGGCAAACGACTGGAGATTTTTTCTCGCTGCTGTGACCCTCAAATTATAAAGACCTCGTGAGCGAATTGCGCCGTCGACCTTGCTCACCCTATAACACCGCATACAGAATTGCTCCTTTGATAGACGGACGCCGCAAATAAGAGAAAGGCCTCCGAATCGATGGACGATCGATAAGAAGCCAGCAGTGGACCGCCTCATCTGCTTTTNCCCTCTGACACTCAGCTCAGCTCTCTAGTACTTGTAGCCGCTCAAACCACGAATGAGGTTCTTTCTGGAAACTTGCTTTTCTGCCGCCTGCGCTGTTTAGTGAAAGAAAATCAGTCCTTGCAAGCGATTCTGAACAACGCTGCGATTGCTTCTGCAAATCGTGATAGTCTCGATGAAGCAAAGGAAACGAGATTGGAAACGAAATTGAAAAAAACAGGCACGGACGCCCGCAGATCGGTCACGGCATGGCACAGCAGGAAGTCATTCCGCAATGCTTGCTTGGCTTCGATTTATTTCTGGCTGAGCTTTGCCAGACTTACACAAACAAGACCATCGTACTCAAAATGACGTTTTCATTGCTTTCAACAACCCTATAAAACTTGAAAAGGTTTGAAGCATGCACAAACAAGATTATTGCAACCTGGCATGACACTGTGGATCGACACTACGTTCGTGTTATATTGGGGGGGATCTAACAGTTCCCAGCATCCCAGAGGTGCTGCAAATTGTTTCTGCTGTATTCAATGGTGTTTTCATGGTACAAATCGGAGCAGGTATCCTACTCTTAGGGTAAAACTCAGTAAAAATTCTTCAAAAATTGAACATAAAATATTGTAAGCAATCCATCTAAAAACAATCTAGTATTTTTAATGGAAGTTGCGAAACTTTTCGTCGCAATAAATAATGTATTGTTGTTTTGCTCCCTTCAAGAAATGCACTCAGTCATTCAAAGCTAAATCTGTTTCCAAAAAGCAGGAAGCGTTTGCCAAGCGCAGTCTGTCAAAAGATGGCAAGCTGTGCGTATCTGACACGACTCATTTAATCAATGCACTTTGACAGTCCGAACCTGCCGCGCCGTGAAATGTTGAAACATAATTATTTGACGTCAAGAAACTGCAATGGATATGTTCCGTGGAAGAAATACGTGTTTTGCGAGTGATGCCTTTTTAGCCTGATGCTGGATGCACGCCACATAAGAGCAATGACTTTATCACTAGGAACCATACAGAAGCACTAAACATCTAAAGTTAAGCGCACTGCCCACGACATGTATGGGTTCCCACGTCAAGCACTGTGAGGAACACTTGCTCCAAACGGTGAACATGAGTGTTGCATGCCAGGCACCCATTTTGTACCAAAAACCAGCAGTCCGGTGTATTTGACGCAACTTGCAAGAAACCCAGGACTACATTTTAAAATCACTGAGTCACGAGGAAAAACACTTTTAAGAACGACTGCCGAGCAGGTCTGCTTGGATCTTTTTTCGCACGCTTCCACTACCAATAATTTTGGACAACAAAAACATTTGAATCAAGAAACAAAGGAAATGGTTTCCTTGATCACTCTAGCAAGAGACGTTTAAACTACAGCCTAAGGAAATGATGCATTGACGCATTCGGAAATCAAGATTCTTGTAAAGAGACTTGTAAAGTCGCATTTTCAACATGCTGCTCTTCCACAGGCTTAAGTCAACTGTTTACTGTTCAAGATTGTACGAGACTGAAACGAACGCTTTAAGTTTGTTGAAAATTGAAGACATTCTTGCAATGATCTTTTGTCGGGATAGCTGCCACATGTTAGGTCGATTTTTAGGCACCTGCTTCAAAATATCTTATTTTGATTTTGTTTAACACTTAGGACAGGATTGGTCAACCACTCCGAGACCACGAGTGACATTTCTTACTGTGTTACCACAAAGAGCCACATCATACACTTGGGCACAGGTGAACATCACCACATGCCGTCCTAACTTCCACACATACCTTTGCTCAGCTAGATTTATTGTAAATTTAAGTGTGTAAGTCGCATCTCGTGTGGAAGTCGCACCCCCACATTCAAGGTGAACAATTCGTAAAAAGTTTTGCGAATTATACGCGAATAAATACGGTATTTATGTAAGGGCCGCGTGAAAGCGGGCAGAGCAGGGTTTCAGGTTTGGCCTTGTTTAGGCCAAATTTCAGAAATCCGGCCTCGTTCCAAGTTGGTTGGCCTGAAAACTTTTTTTTGGCCTTTTGGCCTTTTTTGGTCTCGTCTCAAGTTGGTTGGCCTTAAAAAGTTAGTGTGGTCTTTAGACACTTTTTTGGCAATTTTACGCTGAAAATGTTTCCTTTCAAGGAAAATATTACTATACTATTTTTTCGGCAACACATTTGCGAAATATTTGCAATAAATGCTATGTTAGACCGACGCCGCATTCTCATGTTAGCATCATTTCGGGGATGCAACAATCGAAATAGTTTTTGCGTAATCACTGAAACTGTGTGCACTGTGTAGTGTGTTGTAAGATGTGTTGCCACATCTGATGTTTTAATCTCAGATCTATGAAACATCTGCCACAATCTCAATGCCAAGAAAGAGTCAATCCAATTTTCGAAGAAAATTTCTGAGGATATTCTTGTAAGTTAGACGTTTCTTTGTGACAAAGGAATAGCCATACCACAAACAAAGTTTGGCCTTTTTCAAGCTTATTAAACAATCGGCTTGGCCTTTTTCTGGCCTCTTTTTGCACTGTTTAGCTTTTCATAGAAATTTTCATGTGGCAACCCTGGCAAAGAGCCGCATGGGACTCGCCAGCCGCGGTTGGCCAGGCCTGACTTAAGTGTAACCACCACACGTACAAAAGTACATACGTTGAACTTTGTGTCAGAAAAGAATATCAGTTTCGTAGCCAAACTTAGCCATTATCAGTTTATTGCTTAGACTTCGAACTCTCAACATAACCTTTCAAACAAACAAAAAATAAATCACAATATCAAATCGTAATTTGGATTTCGTAACAGTTAGTTGAATTTTCAGCATTTTATTCAAACACTTTGACTGGTCGTAGTTTTCCATTTTTCAATTTCAAACTTCAAATGTTTGGATATATTGACCAATCGTGCGGCTTCACTTGCACTTATTCAGAGCTACACTTCAGAACACTCTGCCAAGTTACCAAGTTAATTAATTCGCAAGGGTGTTTCCAGTACTGGTAGTTTGTTTTCATGCAAAAAGATTACGCGCGAAGAAGCTAGCAATCTTTTACATGTCAGTGAGAGCATGGCGTGAGATCGCGATATGGTATTGTTGTGCGCAGACATTTTAACTGAAAGTTGAATTCGCGGTGCGAAATTTTACGCGTAAACTCCAAATATTGCCGTTTTCTGGTGAGCCTTGCATTTTCATAAGTGTTCGTTAATACGTTTAATGGCATTGCCCACAAAAAACCGACACCAAACACTCGTGGACGTATTTGAGGCGCTGCAGCATTTAGTTTACTAATAAAGTGGAGGGTTTACTATGCAGACAAGTTAGTTGATTGTTTCTTCACAATCACTGTCCACGAGTCGGCGACAGTTGCCTTTGCATGTAATACTACTGAGAAACAGAAGCAGCATTTCCGATAGNTACATCAAGGCTGATACNAAATACTCAATGCTAAGAACAGATATTCTTAACACACCTCCACGGAGTGTCACGGATATTGACATACACGTCATTATTTACAACACTTGCGAACTAGGCACAAAAATGCTGTCGGACGCTTTGTTGACTGGCGTTCAACCTTCTCTGTTTAATCTTACTGGAGACGTACAACCTTCGTCACAATCATTGGCCTAAGCCACGAGCAGAGGGCGAAAGCGAATTTTAACAGTGACATCTTCACAACCAGTTTAATGACGCGCTCGTGCTTGACAATAGGCGCTTAGAAGACACTGTTAGGGTATGGTGACAGCTTCCAGGGTTTGGTTGTAACGAGTGAAACATATTGTTAAAATCGATCTGAAGCTGATGCAGGAAGCGGCGGTTGACTCGGCGAGCATACGGTGGTACGCTGCAACGATGACAGGTGAGATGACATTTAGGAGACATCTTCAAAGCTAACCATAGGCAGCAATGGACATTTCCTCAGGCTCATATAACGGAGAACGTTAGGGTAAGAGATATGACCGAACGATAATAATCGTATGCTTTACAGTTGACACTAGCACTGGGCTGTAAAGCCGTGCCCGTTGCAACATCTGCAAGGCAATTAAGAAAATGCAGAAAACTGGTGTCATGATACACCACGGCCCAATGAGTTTCAAAGCAATGTGGGTGTCCAGTTGATTTGTCTTCAAAACGCGTTAACAATAGACTCATGCACGAACGCCTGCGATACAATTCTCGCGCAAGCAAGAGCTGAGCACTAGTCTGTGCTGTGCTCTTTTCGTGAAATGTGCAAGGCTTCGCGTCACCATGAAAAAAACGAAACGATGGCGACGCATGTTTCAAAATTAGCTTGAGCTATCATCATGCCGATCGCCAGTGCCTGATAAGAACGCAGCGTACGCGCTACTTTCATCGTGATCAGGGCGCTGTAATTTTTGTTGCGGCCGACGAATCAGAAGGGCGCGCGCAGGTTTCAATTTTGCGTTATGTCCAAGAATAATAATAAACAGCAGCTGACTTACAACAGCCTCGCAGAATAAGCGTTACCTAGCGACACGTGCACGCGCGTCGTGTTCTGACTGACGCTGAAGCTACAACAATCGCTTCCCGAAGCAAAACTTTCCCGCAGCTGGTAACAGCTGGAAAAAGGAGGCAAGCTGAGATCTACGTTTTAGTACATGTGAGGTGTGGTACGACACGTGGCACTGCATATTTAACAGTGCTTCAAAATGCGCTGACTGGTCATCTTGCTGTTCTAGAAAGTAAAGCTTTGCGCACACCTTTGAAATTACATATGTCTATTCATAAGCAGAAATAAGATCAGATGCTTTTTCCATGAGTAACTTGCAGTCACACATGAGCAACACTGTTTGTGATAGTCTTTAACATTCCTTTAAATATGCGTTGTTGTAAANAACTTGAAAATAAATTCGTAGTCTACAAATGTGAATGCGCGCCAAAGTCAGCTTGGTGCAGACTACGTAAAACCACTGAAATTTGAAAGTGTAAGATCTTCACAAGACTGAACAAGATGGATTCGTAATCATGTGCAACAGCGGACATCCTTCACAGTGCTATTTCTAAGCAAAAAAAACTAACATTAGTGATAAGAATTTCCTAGCACGTTGACAGAGACATGGAAATGCAAATGTGACGAGGTGGAATGCTTGTAGGTGGATAGCGGGTAAGCACGCAATAAACAACCCTGAATAACGCCCTAAGCAACAATAGCTTTGAAACGATATGTGCTGGTTATCTAGTTATGATCAGTTCATACCAAGACCACGTGTGATGTAAGCGTGAAGAATTGGAAGCAAGGAGTATGACGTTCTGTCGACTTAAGCCTTAACAAGAACATATGCCCAAACAAACCAGAGCATGGACTTAGTGCTTGAGCACCAGTGGCATGTTGCCATCTTTTCCCTCCCGAATATCTGGCAATGGTTTTCACCTATCACCCTTTTCCAAGATCCCCTTTTCTGTAAGTAAACTTTCTGCACATTACTTAGTTCGCTTGAAGATAGCTGCACCCTTTAAATCACTACAGGACTGATTTTCTGGTTAAACTGCAAGGTTTAGAAAATTAGCAAATGCACTTACCGACTAAATCCGACTTTTCCCGCTTGATATCGTTAAGTTCGACAGGTTCCTCTAGCGGTCGTTTGCGCGATTCCACGAAATACGTCCCGTTCGCCGTGGGTACTACAGCCATCATCATTGTGAACACATTCTGCGATAATGCTCCACGAGCGAGAGCGTCTCGCAACCTGCGCGAAACGACTCTAGGGAAATGATTTTTTTTTCATGCGCGAACCGCACTTTCTCTTGTGTGCTCTGTGGCGCCCTCGCACAGAATATTTTTTCTCTGATAAACCGGACTTCATATGAATATTCATTGCGCCCCAATAATAACTCGGCAAAGCAGAGACGTCGGCAAAGCATTGTCGGTTTGTTGACTTGGTTTTACGTAAATCAAAGTCGAAACGGTTTTACGATGGAGACAGACTCTTTGCATTGCCCACGCACAATGCCANGAACATGANTACCGAATTTTGCATCATATCCCAAGGAATGCAAAAGTTCGTCAGCATGAAGCAAATTATTAAGTCAGCAATGTTGATGCCTTCACCAGAAATTTGTATGCTTTTGTTCAACGTTGTGCGTCTCTAAGTTTTTTTTATGCGCTCAGCTCAAATGCCTGCTCTTTTCTGCAAGTCTTCGTTCTTCCGACTATCTAACGCTCCTGCATGATGATGTCCGAATGCAGTAGTGCCGATGCGTTATGACAGTGTTTGATTCATTTCAGCATTGCCTACCAGCACGAACCAGCAGTTAACCATGCAAAGTGTTACGACTCAGGAATATTTATCTGTTTGTGTTCTTTGTCTACCTAGACTCTCTAGTCCCTGTGATATGGATCATATGTCTGGGCCAAACACAGAAATAAAAAATTAAATAAAAATTTGCTTGGTAGCTTTTCATTTTCTCACAGTTGCCTCACTTTATCGACAACGAAAAACTATTAAAGTAAACATTCATTCGCAAAGCTTGCATTTTGCGTGTTTGGCAAGTGTTTTTAGGAGAGATATGGTTAATTGGTCATTTGGTTGATGCTTTTGCTTTTTTATCTTAAAGCAGTTTGTAGTATAAGATTGGCTGAACGTTTCTGAAAATTGTAAATTTTCACAGGTTTCTGAAAACTGCTTCATCAGCATCTCATTGCGTTTGAAAGATATTATTTAAGATTGTAGTTATTCCAGATATTAAGAGTGAGATTCAAGAAGGAAACTAACTTTGTGCAAAGATTTTGTACTACTGTACTTTCCATAATAGTCTTTGTAGAACATTATGACAACTTGTAGGTGTTCTCCTCCATTGTTTTCACAACGCTACCACGCATTGTTAAAAAAGCTTTCAGGGCCAGCAGTATAGCAATGAATGCAATTCCTTAGCAAGTAAAATACTTTTGATCAGTTTTGCGGGTGCATACATTTTTCATATGTTTTAAGAAAGGTTATTGTTGAACAAAAAAACTCAGTTGCGCAAAATAGAGTAAGAATGCTTTTAAAACCTTTTTACTATCGTCCTTTGTTTGAGTGCTGTATTAAAGCTGGTTTTTGTAGGCCATGTTCAAACGCCCAGATCGCGTGCTTCCTCTTGGTCTTGCTTTAGTTTTTTATCATTTCACCCGTAAGTTTTTGCTTGCAATTTACAGAACTGAAGATGCGTAATTGACGTGAAATCGATTTCACTCTGCGATCAACTTCAGCTGCGTCGCCCTTGAGGAGACTTGTTGCTGAAATGTGGATATGTTCAAGTCCGAATCATCGCGAAGTTATGAAAACAAAGCACGGCATTTCTCGAAGATTCCATGAAAGCTAACAGCAAACCGAGAGCTTTCAATTCTTGAGGGACTTGTGATTCGAAATTAAACTAGGATATTTGTTTTTAATTTTTTAATATTGGCTAATTGTCTCTTGTGACATATGATGAAAACGCTTCAGCGACTTTTACGTATATCCACACTTCTCTGTCGTGTGGTTGT
>JGI24159J19872_10009881_pt1 | contig 12504 bp, 7 predicted proteins | sample Ectturendosymbi4_FD_19872 | JGI IMG/M metagenome (IMG submission 19872)
CACCAACATGCATCAGTTTGGTTTTCGCCCAGCTGACCTTCAAGCCCAGTTTACGTGATTCGCGATCGTAAACTGAAAGGGCAGCCGTGAGTTTCTCCATGCCATTGGACAACAGAATGGTGTCGTCAGCGTATTCGAGATCAGCAAGATGGAGGATGCCGAAAGACACGGCCGGGATCTGTGNGCAAACCCGTGACATGAGATGGTCAACAACGCAGTTGAAAAGGTCTNGAGCAGCTACACATCNTTGTCTAACACCACTGTTGATGTTAAACCACTCCGAGACTTTCCCGTTTATGCGGACGCAGCTTTGGGAGTCNCCGTAGAGCTTCTTGAACAGCCTTAGGATCTTGCCAGGCACACCAATGCATGCCAGAGTCGCCCATAACGAGGCGTGATCGACGGAGTCGAACGCAGCTTTCAGATCGATGAAAGCAGTGTACAAGTGACGGCCCTTACGAAACTCTCGAGTCTTCTCAATGATGAGGCGAAGAGGAGATATCTGGTCGATTGTTGAGCGGTTTGGTATGAAACCGGCTTGCTGTGGCCGCCTGTAGCAACGGATTGCTGGGAGCGAGCGACTGAGCAGGACACGGGTAAAGACTTTCCCGGGAATGGAGAGAAGGGTTATACCTCGGTGATTGCTGCAGACCAGCTTATCACCTTTTTTCTTCCAGAAAAGCAATATGATTCCGCGNGTCCAGTCCTCGGGNAGATTTTCAGAGTGCCAGACCTCATTGATGATGTGNGTCAGCCACCGAATGATATTATTGCCACCGCCTTTAAGCATTTCAGACGTAATCTTGCAGATGCCCGGGGCTCGGTTATTTTTCAGAAGTTGCACAGCCTTTTTAAATCATCCACGGTTACTGGATCGGTGGAGCACTAAATTTTATTGCCCCCTCTGTGGATACTTCAAATTATAAGCATTATCAACCACAAAAATACTTTATTTTCGAAGTTAGACAAAATTTAAAGTAACATGAACTTCAGTGTTTGTTTTTTGTATGCATCCACCTCATTTGCAGACTAAAGTTTTTTCGCATGTTTTTATCGCGTAGGTTTTAATCAGATCCTTTTGCATCAGTTAATCTTGCAACAGACGAAAAGCCGGTTTCGCAATCTAAACAAGCAAGTTTACCATAAAAACCAACAGTTTGAGTTTAAAGTGGTGGCTTTTAATTTGGGAATTTTGGACAAAAATTACGGCGTTTCTTGCGTTTTATACCAAGTTTTGAAACCTGAAATTTTGTGATGACAACACAAGTGGCGTAGTTAAGACGGTAGCCCCCGAGAACAAATATTTGTCAAAATTGCTTGACTTTGTCAGAAAGTTACGCTAATGACTGAAAAAGACTTGCAAATTTGATTTTCCAGAATTTCGCCTACGTTTAGGGCTTCCCTGCCTCGAGCATTAAACCACCGTCAACAGTTTGAATTGCTGGATTTTTACACAAGCAATGTGGATAGAGCATTCCATCTTTCGTTCGAGGCGAAGGGCTTGAGTCATGACTGGCCAGAGTACAAGAGACTAAGGTCCGTGGATTATAGCGGAATCGNTTGATATTTTGCTCACAGATATGATGAAATATAACCATTCAATCCAACCACTTAGTACTAAGTCAGATTGATCTTCTGTATATACCAGGATCAACAGCGAAGTTGCTTGCCTTCACCCCATTACTGACTTTGGAACAAACAAAAACGTTGTGGAAATACATTTTTAAAAGTTGATCAAAACACACAAACAACCGTTCAAACTTCAGAAAATAGAAAGGAAGGTGGTCTTTTCCTGCAAGCACCTCACAACTCTACTCAGCGAAAACAATTGTTCATCAAGAGTCTTCTCTCACTGTCATTTGCCCACAACATTTCGATTTGTTAAGGTACACCCGTAAAGCCTCGTCTTTAGAGTATTATTTCATTCACTGAGAACAAACTTTCAAGAAATGCAGCAAAGCATTTTCAAGCCGAAAGACAAAGTAATCACTTTGATGTAATTCGGCAAGCAACCCGCACCGCACAATAACCTTGTGTGGCTGCGGACAAATTCACTCGCTTGTGACAGCGAACTCGTAGCCTTTGCGTCGAGGAACGCCGGCGGCCAAAGCTTGTCTCCAGCATCCGGTTGAATGAAATGTGAGTAGAATATCAAATACTGTAAAAATGATAAGGTGTTCATCTGACGTCAGCACAAGTCAAGTCATGTTTGCGCTGCAAGTACACAGTAATAAAGCACAGACCAAACCATAACACTTCCATCACATATAAAACGAGATTCCATACATTCAACTTAACGGCGTATCAATCAGAAAAAAGAGCGGATATCGTAAGCTTCTTGGGAAATGATGCAAAAAGCAAGCATACGATTTCAACGTAGAAGCTCCTGTTGAACGTTTGTCACATTACAGTTTCAAGCTTCTTGCGTTTGACAGCCCACCAATAGGTCCCAGTACGTTGCGACTTGTGACCACGTGCCTGGACGATTTTTAACTGGATATCGGTTGTACCACTGTACCAGGCTGTTTCAAAAGATGCGCGTTTGGGTTTTCAGCTTGATCACAATTTCGTTCAAGTGTCGGGCAAACTATAACTTTGCGCTTCCAATGTTCGGCGGATCGCGCCACTTTACAGTGATCTCTGAGGCTTAATACAGGCTTGATAATTAAAAGTATTATTTCTAAAGTAAAATACTAACGCGCACGCTAATGTCAAAACGATCCCACAATGCCATATATCATTCAGGTCATGAGTGCCCGCCATCAACAACACTTCGAACAACCGGATTGACAGATGGCCCATAAGCAGGGGTGTAGTGCTAAAAACAGAAGTGTGGGAACGCACCCAAAAATCTGGCCATTATCAGTAATTACATTATGCTAAGGTGCCACGCAAAAGATAGCTTGTCATTTGTTCATTTATGCGACGTCTGGAGCTGCATACAAGAAATCGGAGTAAAAATACGCATCTTCAAGCCAGGTTACTATGACAAAGTGTGGATACGTGTTCCGGCATGTAATAAAAGGTGTGGGAACGTCGTTCCTACCCTACAACACCCCTGCCCATAAGTAAACATCGTTTTTGTACCGCACCTTGATTTATGGAATAAACTGTCGAATAGTTTGCTCGTCCTTCTATGCGTCGCATGTATTCAATGATGGGTAAGCGTCGCGTCTTGAAACCACGCTCGTTTGCGCCATCAAGTGTCAGTTTCTTGATCACCGTCTCATCCACCAAGCCACCCATCACGTAAACTGGTCCGAGAAATACAGAATCAAGAGCTGGAAAAGGAAATCCGCACATGTCAAGTGTACGCTTGCTTAATCCTCGCATGGAAGATAAGCACTACAACCTGTCCATGAACGTTTTATTTGTCGCAGCATTCCATTTTCAATCAAAATGCTGCACGTACCACAAATCGAGAGTGATCGCGATTCGGTTTTCATTGTGTGAACGATTTTAAATCAAAACAAAGTACTACATACCTCGGCATCAACGAATAACAAGATATAATGCGCTTATAAAGGCTGCACGAAACCTTAGTTCAGAAACAAAAACAAACATAAGAATTCGCCACACCAGCACCGAACGCGTTGAAACAACGGTGTAGGGAAAAGTGATAAGGATAGAGCATCCCTCACCGATTTCGGCGTCAGGGGTGAGGTAGACAATATCTCGATGAACAAAGTGTTCGTAGTAAGGTTGAGTTGTCACATCAATCAGATAACTTTCAAATCCGTCATGCTTACGAAGGCATTCGTGCCACAGGTTGCTGTTTCTTGAAAAACCTTTGACAACACACGCCAGTACTTGTTTGCTGCCATGTTTCCGTTTCAACTCAAACAGTTCAGATTCAGAGTTGCGTGTTTGACAGACGTTCTCGTAAGCGTCAAAACAAACAAACTATGATGTCAAGTTTTGATGCCAAGCAGGAAATTAAGTGTATCTTCAATAGAAACGTCTTTTTCAAAATATTTTAAACGCCTGGTTCAAAAGGTTTTGACACACGAACAGTGCTATAAGAATTGAAACAGACAATGACGGATAAACCGAAGCTACAGCATAATTTTTTAAAACTTACTAGAAAAATACAGATGAGCTGGTTTTTCAGCATTTCGATTACTTCCATACAACCTTCCAAGCTGACCTGCCAGTTTATTGATTTCCTACAAAAGCAAACCAAGCGTTTAAACTGCACGTAAAACTTTCCACTTTAAGTGAACTCAACAACAGAGTTATTTGCCGAAACTAATCGAATGCCATCACCCAAAGTCCCTTGTTTTTTTATAAAAACTAGTAAGTCTTTGCAACCCAACAAATGCGGTCAAACGCATCTGTGAGCAAAAAAGACACAAACCGTTTTTCACCAGACATGTTGATACGTCAGTAGTACATCAAAACACGCTGCATCATAATTGGAAAAAATGCACTGTACAAAAGCGTAGTGATCATCATGCAACACGGGACGGATCTGAACAAATTGGTCGACAGCAGTGTCTTCTCAAAGTTAACTACATTACATGAATTTACACGCGCAAATAGACGGTGAGACCACAAGCAATTTCAGCTTTTTATGAAGAACTGCATGTCCGTAGACTAATAGCGCAACTACCTTTTCGTTCATTGAACTTGCCCAGGACAAATCAACGCATACAGTCAAGCTGTTTCCGTCGTCATACATCACTGATTTTAAGCGATCTTGTATCATTTGTCTCTTCTCGATTTTGCGCTGAATTCTGTTGCTTTGAACGTCAGTCGCATTGTATATCTGCAAAAATGTTTCAAATAATATTGCATCTTTCACGTTTGTTGCAAATGACGCAATTCATAAAATCGATGTTGTTAACTTTTGCTGACGGATGACCATCTAACACACAGCGCAGCACATTTGTGTTATCGATCGCTGAAGTTGGAAATGTTATGGCTGTTAAGTGTATTTTGCGAAAGTAATGAAAGCAACACTTTATCAGCTCAAACAAGAAAGCAACAAAAAGCATATCCTAAAATTCCAAGTTAGTCAATGAATTGCAGCCCTACTTCCTTATCCCGCTGCTTCCTTCTTTCGTGTTCTCGCTTCCGCTTCGCCTTCTTGCTTTCGAGCTTCTTCTCGTATCTAATCATTCGTCGCTGTTGATTTTTCTAAACAATGAAGCAATTCGGGTGATTGAACAATAATATTAATAAAGCGATGCATCGAACTTCATTTCCGCGCTGACAAAACATGCCCTGTGCAATTGACGGGCATGGCGAATTCGCTGTTTTGCGCATACGGTCTTTCATCGCAGTAACAACGGCAAAAAGAGCATAATCATGAGCGCCATTATCGTTAAAAGCTAATTCATGTATTAAGCCTAATATATCGTTCACGGAAGACCAAGACTCAAATTTTCCAGAATCTAGACAAAGAAACCTTATCATTGATTTCAACGGGAAGGAAGCACAGCCAACTTGGCAGCAATGTCAGCGCAAGTGATTAACGTTGATACTTCAAAATCGGTTTTCACAAATCTTTTCAAGCAAAATTTTGTAACTCAAATGCTTTTCTTGCAGCTTGATGACGACAAAAAGTTTTTCAAGTATAGTCTAACCAAAAAAGTAAATAGCTTTTCAATGTGTGCCATCGTTTGGAACATCGTAAACCTTTTGACCCATCAAGTATCTCTAATATCTCTATAAAAAGTAAATGACACCTTTAATAGCACACATTTTAACCTGCAACAGTTGTTTTGTTTTATTTAGCTCAGTTTCTCATGGACCCCTTTTAGGGGCATCTCTCCGCTGATGACACCTGACAGGTCGCGACGGTAAATCCCCACAAAATTGCAATTTCAAACTGTACACTATTAATCGACCCCAGTGACGAGGTGATGGAGTGAAGATCCACAGAAATATCGCCTGACAGTTCCGTAGCAGACAGAGTATGATCACTTACGGAAACAGTTCTTGCCGGGGCGGCTTCAACAACAGGAAGAAGATCTTCGCTTGAGTCCTTTTGTCTCCTGTAAAAATCTTATTCTAGATTGCCAAACGCAATTGTCACTTGCAAACTAGAACACGGTTAGGCTTCATTGCCGTGGTTCAGAGGTAGATATGAGCACGGTAGTGTGTGGTGTGGTGAACTGACCAAACAATAGCAAATTTAACACAAGAACTGTTTAAGTGACCAAAAAGCGTAAATTTCGCATGCCAAAATACCAACTAAATGACATTTTGCAAATATCACCAATACCGTGTGAAATGAATTTCAACAAAAACAAATTTGAGAAATGCAAGGCTTAGTTTACAACAACGGAAAGAATTAAAGCGCTACAGAAACGAATGCAAAAGCCTTCGTGGATAAAGTAAAATTACATCCGCGTTTCATTGCTTTGCAATGCAAAGGTGGATATGCAAATTTTGTAAAGCTTTATTGTCAGGTGAGGGACGAAGGAAGGTCAAAACAAATAATCAACCTGTTGGGACGAATATACGGTTGGCATATCCAGTGAGGAAGTCTGTTGCCGTGATCCTCACGTGACCCGTCCGCTTCATCCTGCGTCGAGAAAAGACTGGTCATAAGTTGTTAGTCTTCTGATAGGAGATAAAACGCGTGTAGTGAGGGATTAGTGCCCAAGCAACAGGTACTAGGTACGTCACTGCAAGAATCAAATTGGCTCAAAATCTGCACATCAACATCAAACAAGGCTGTAATGCAAAACAATGAAATACTTTATTTTCTTGTCGACTTGATCTCAAAGCCTGCAGAGGCATTTCATATTCGAACCCACGCTTCATGATTTAAGTTCAGTTCATACATTTTGTGACGGGAGATTGACAAGGGCATGGTGAAGACTGGATGCTATGTCAGAGAATCATTAAGAAAAGCTAACTCTTATGTTGATGATTGTATTTACTCAAATTTGGGTCAAAACTGGAAAAGTTACCAGCACCTAGATTAGTTCACAGCAAATTTGGCCAATAAAATAGTTAAAATAAGTACATCCAAAGCCACCTCTAATAATCTCGCAACAGCACCAACTAATAGTAAATGATTTCAAGGTTACATGTGATCAGGCAGACATTTCTGGCTACACTTGCACGAGCCACATTGAAGTTTCTTAGTTTTCTACAGATTAAAGGAAGATTTGAGTTACGCAGAAAAGCACTGTATTTTTCTAAACCAAATGTCTAGCTCTACCTTCTCAAGATGATTTGCCTGTCAGGAACGTAGAGACCTATTTGCAGCCATATCGCGTAAGTGGGATATGCCTATGTCAGCTGATTTCTGCTGAGTATTATGTTGATGACATACTTGTTGGAAACTACATTTTCACCTTCCGACAAAAAAACTGCAATACTCCATTTAGGATAATGGAACAAACTTTTAAGCGGATACTTTTAAAATTGAATCGTTGCTGTCAACAAGCAACTATCTCATGAATAAAATGTTTTGAAGTAGAACACACTGCGTTTCCACTACAAAGATTCAAACATACTTTTTGGAAAAAATTCAAAATATATTATCTGGTTCGTCGCAGGCCCGAGATAACGATTCTCAACTACAAAAAATGTGCATGTCTCGATAGCAGCACTTTAGTTGGTTTTGCCACAAACATCGATATTGAGAAAATAAATGAAATGACCGTGTCAACGCATTAACACAACAGTGACTTGTATGCATGTCAACTTACATCAACAGGAAATCAAAAAAACATGTTCCAGAAATAGTAGTAGTATAGCTGTTCCGCTTCAATCTCATAAATGAAAAAAAGCGTCCTACCTTTACGACACCATCCGCTGAATACAACCAATACTCAAAACAGTGTCGTTTTCGAAAATGGTTGCGAATGATTTTATGCACATTTGGCAAGAAACAGTGACCGAACACACCAATACAGCATGTCGCGAATTCTCCTTCAAGAGTCAATGAAGGTATGCATAGAAAAATTATCAACGCTGCTGTGTTCATAGCACTTCACGTCATATCAACGCTTTGACAGTATGTTTGCATCTTTTCAAATAATGCGTTCAAATTACCTGAAGACAGCGTTCTTTCAATTCCTCGTTGCACTCCACAAGGTCCTCAACAGTAACAGCTTTCCCAAACTTTTCCCTCATGTCTTTGTGTACCTTCAAGTCAAGTCAAAGTAAAGAATATCTAACGCAAGCAACTACCGACCGCGCCAAAATCACAAAACGCTTCCACCGTGATAAAGGTACACAACAAATTGGACAATCTGGCAGATAGCGGACACTATACTGCATGCGCAACTCGAAATATTATTTTACAGCTGCTTTTAAGCAATCGTAGCGCACGACACCTGAAGAATTTATGCCAATCATAGCTAAGCCATTAAAAATGAAAGCCATACCTACCGTCAGTGCATGTGCCCATAATCGAAACAGGTGAGCCCTAACGCATGAAACAGAGCAGGGGAATCGTCGTACAAAGCTAAAGTACTCCTCAACCGCTTCGTGCACTCTCGGTTGATTTCCTTTCAAAACAAATTAAGAGGGTAGGTGATCACGTTCCATGTAAGAAATGCTATGAGCTCTTAGATAATCCTTTGAAGAGCAAGCGTCACATCAATCGAAAAGCTCACTGATATCTAAGTTTGATGCATATCTTTTACGACAACCGTAAAGATTGAATCCTTGAAAAGCAAGAAAAGTGTTTGCTATGACTATCTTCAACCACAGTGTTTCAAAAACGACATCTCAGGCTTCAATCTGCGCCTTTACAGCTAACCAAAAGACTTTTACAACCTTCCGGGTTGCGAAGAGAAATTTCCTCAAAGTTTATTCGTCCGATCTCGCGCGTGAAAACTCGCGATTTTTTTCTTTTCCTCTTTTGGTTTCACTGCAGGAAGAAGTAATGGCCGCGCACGAATTTAACTCGATGACGTCTTTCCTTTTTTTGTTTTTATGTATCATAACCATCGACCAGTTTCAATATTGCTGCGGTAGAGTACCGAAAGCAACGTTTCTTTCGCTATCAGTTATCATCGGGCCAACCAAGCAGTCAGTATCAGAAGATACTTCGCCCAGAAAAAACGTACTGATGTACACAAGTCTCTGTAACGGCGACCCAGTCGAATCAAATCGTAAGGTGTTCTAAGTACAGATCAAAGCACAATAAATCTACAGTACATCAAGAGCTTGTTTTATTCCCAGAAAAACTAATTTATGATTTGAATCGACTGCGTCGCCCTTGTGGAGACTTGTTACTGAAAAGTAGACATGTGCAAATCCGAATTATCGCAAAGTTGTGAAAGCAGAACGCGGCAGCCAATTCCTCGAAAGCTCGTAGCAAGCCTACAGCCTTCAATTCTGTATATAAATCATGGTCCTAGCTTGCTGATGTCGACGGTAACATCTAGCAGCGATGTCTGATGATATTTTTAAACCAAACAGCTTACATTTATGGTTCATTGAAGGATTTCCTAGACCGAGTCCAAACAAAACTGCGACTATAGCTTGTGATTCCTGTGTTCACCAAGCAAAACGTAAAGGCAGCTACATACAAAAAATTAATATAAATTTTGAACCACCTTTGCCAACAAGCTTCCCATCGTGTGGGAAAGTGAAACACATAGTATGTAGCCAACGCAATGCATGTCTCGGTATCAAATACAGGCATACCTTCGAAAAGCATCGGATTGCTGAGGTGACCTTCCGCAGACATTACTGCATCTGCACCTGTTTCCTTCAAACATCGATCAATATCCTCAGGATATTGAATGTTTCCATTGGCAAACACAGGAATTTTCACGTTCTGCCTAGACAATCGTATAGCTTCAGCTTCAAACCAATTCGTTTTCACATCAAAACAGTGACGTTTGTATAGTATCAACAGTACAATGAATCTACATCAAGAACTACCAACGGTATCGACAAGTTGTAGGAAACATTTTTTCACTTCACTGCTTTGATGTGAAGCCAACTAGCTTTGCCCGTCATTGGACCTTTCTGATCAATGGTACGTCCATGTACAGTGATGAAATGGCAGCCAGCACGTTCCAACATTTTTGCATACTGCACGGTTTTGGTTATCTACAAAAAAGTGCTGGTGATACCGCCTGCTTTGAGGTCAGGAGAAAAAACACTTGAACCACAGGTAATTCTATTAGCATTCACATTCCAGAACGTGGATAAATTAGAATTTCCAGAAAGAGCAAGCTGCACTGGAAGCATAAGACTAAAATTAGTGGAGAATTCACAAAGAAGCAATAACAGCTTCATATGTTGCAACCTCTCCGTTGGTGTTGCATTGAATGTGCGATTCACCACGAATGGGATGTGCGCGAACAAGCAATTATAGAGTGATCTCGTCAGGTGATCCCTATTGGTGCTTGCTGCTACAGTGTGAAGTTCTGCGCACTTGCCTCTTGAGCTTTCCGATCACAACACAAACAACAAGAGCTATCTCACAAAATATGCCAGCAAGAATGGGCTTTCTTAATTCATGTTCCACAAATCGCATCCAATATTTTGCTTACATCTTTATCATGTAATATCCCAACAACATATTTTGCTTATCCAACCAACAAAAATATTTGCTTATCCAACCAACAAAAATAAGTATGAAGTGAAGGTGAGGAAATTTTTGTTAAGGGCAAAGATTACTGTTGGAAAATCAATCCATATATTATAAGCTATCAGTTTTGCAGTTAGGCACTTGCAAACCTTATGCATAACATTTTTTCAATCAGGCAAAAATCAAATACTGTTTAAGAGATTACATTCATCAAAGTCTTCGATTAACATTAAATTAATGGTACTTCAAAAATTCCTTATTCTGAAGCTCTTGACATTGTTAACAGCCTGACTTGGAAATAACAAAGATTTATGATTCAAGACAAATACTACCAACTGCTAAAAACAGTCAACCAGTGGCATACGCAGAAAAAAATGGGGGGACATTTCATTCATTGGCGTATGGTATCATTTGTATTTGGTGTGAGTTTTGTGTGATGTCATATTCATATTTTCCAAACCAACATTTTGGTGAAGTTAGCGCTGATCAACCATAGCAGACGAAATAAAGACAATTGGTTTGGATAAAGTAAACTATTGCAGAACACAATCTTAAACATGCATAGCAGACAAAAGGTCTGCAAAAAGTGGTGAGATGGTTTCTGGATGCAGATGATAATCCAGATTCTCACCAAAACCTAATTATTACTTTTTGGCCTATTTACAATGTTCCTTGAAATTTGCATGCAAATTTTTCCGTGGTATTTGCGTTATATCGACAAATTAACAACCAAAAACGATGCAAAAATTAATTAATCACCTTTGTGCAGGTAATAAACATAATAAAGTTTTTGTAAAATATCAAGCTCAAGGGGGGTGTTTAGCCTCAACTCCCCCTTGCGTATGCCCTTGCGGTCAACTCAGCTGGCATAAAATTAAAATCTGCTACCTCTGAAAATATTCTTATTTTTGCTGAAACACCGATTGAGACTTGTTTGCAACAAGCTGATAGCATTTCATGCAGAAGATTCCAGTCATTTTGTAGAAAGGCTCCAAAATTTCCTTAAAGCAGAGAAGTTGCAATGAAGTTAGCAAATAAGCATATCACAACAATGTAGATCAGAATTACAAACAGCGAAAGAATTGCGAACTGCAACAAAAAGTACCAGCTTATATCGAAATGAATTTAAAAATCACAAACAGCAAACTTCAGTAAAGAAAAACTAGGTGTTATCTACAGTGCAATGCAGCAAAATTATGGGTAACTTGTAAATCAAATTTGTAAGCAAGTATCTTTTGTAGCTAACCGCATCAAATACCAAAATCATATGGCAACATATTCATGCAACGCATAAACAATCATGTATGTACATTGTAAAACGATATCGCAACATGCAACAAAACTATAACTCACAAATTTACCACAGTTTCTTCCTACTTAAGCATTTCACTTTTAGCCGCAATGTTTCACCCAAAATAACATCTTTCACACTCAAAAAATACTGTAAAAATTTTTATGCTAACATGCAGTCATCAAGGAAAGGGTAACCAAAACAACATAAGTTTGTTATAATGCAAATAAGGCTTGAGAGTCATTTAGAAAATCGATAAGTCATCAAAAATATCATACTTTTAGAGCAAACCAGCATTTCAGCAAGGTGCCCAGCAGCCTTTCCATGATAATCAAAAATTGTAATGAAACTCGCTTAAATAATTACAAAACAACATTGAAAAATAAAAACGCATATCTCAGTTACTTCAATACTTCCACATTTTTCACTCAGCTGTTTTTGTAATTTGCAACTCAACTGAATTATGCAAATACATATTCACAGCTTTATAAAATGGATTATTATGAGCAAAATTGGAACCACCAGGATATTAAAACCCATAACAACTTATGAACACAGCTACCTCTTCGTGCAATATGTTGAGGACACCCAAGGTTTAGATCAACAGCATCACAAAAGCTTTGTACAACAACAGCAGCCTTAACAAATTTTTCCACTGTGTTGGCACAAAACTGAACAACCAATGGCCTGTCATCAC
>JGI24159J19872_10009882_pt1 | contig 12504 bp, 9 predicted proteins | sample Ectturendosymbi4_FD_19872 | JGI IMG/M metagenome (IMG submission 19872)
ATGCAACGACAGCATTCCTCGCAAGCAACGTCTACGCTGGGCAACACCCCAAACCTCAACATTGGGTTCCTACACCAAAAGGAAAACCCTACACAACGAAGCTAAACAATATTACAAAAAATCACCTTTATCAAAGAAGTTGTTTTTCATAAATTTTGCAGTCTTATAGCTTTAAATAATTTCAATGCAGTGGCATGACGTCACGCGGAAAATTTTGGGGGGCCACTGGGGGGCCAGGCAAAATTTTGGGGGGGCAGTGGCCCCCCCCTGGCACCCCTCTAGCTCCGCCCCTGGATGAGATATTTGACCAGGTTCGCTCTTCTATTACTGCTACGAATTCTACGTTATATGTGGTGTAATCACGTCGCCACATGGGCTTAGGCCAGTAGTTATCAAACTTTTCTGCATGTTGACCCCCAATAAAATTTATACAATTTTCTGTAGACCCCATGGCCTAGCCCAACGGTGCACAACCTGCAGCCGCACGGCCGCATGCAGCCTTCGATAATTAAATTTGCGGCCGTCCACATGTAATTTTAAATATAAAACTTGACGGCCGTGTTGGCGCGTATTGAAGCAAAACAAACACAAGGCAACAGGACTTTGCAAAATTTTCTGCCAACAAGCAAGACCAAGCGAGTCACTGATTGCTACGAACTCGAACTCATTAGCGGCCATACTTCACATAAATAAACGTAATGCGGCCGGCAGTAGCAAAAGGCTGTACACCCTTAGCCTAGCCCAACAGATACTAATACGAAGAAAGTTTGTATCAAAATATATTTGAGTGCTTTTTACTTGAAATACAGGATAAAATAATACACAATCGGAAAATGCACCACAGTATTGATTGTGACGGAACAAACAGAACGGTTTTCACAATGTCATCACAATGGATGATTAAATAAAAACTAATCGAATCGAAGGTGCTTTTAAACTACAGTAGCTGAGATTTGATCAGCCCCCTTAATTTTGTTTGATTTGTTGAAAAATGCCGTTTGCATTCCTTGCCCGATTAACAAAAATTTTGAATTGGAGGCTTCATTGCTCCAGTAGACTCCAGCACTTAATCATTGACCCCCTGACCATTCAGTGACCCCTATTAGACCCTGTGACTATTTATCGACCCCTTGAATGGTTCAATTGATCCCTGGGGGTCGATATCGACCACTTTGAGAACCACTGGCTTAGGGTAATAACAGTGACAGGAATTTGGATTTAAACAAGATTAGGTTTTCGCATTTGCATTATATTTTGCAATCTAATTTTTGGTTTGGATTTGAATTTGAAAAAGTTAAATCACTTTAATATCTGGAAAAGACTCAAGGTCACAGTATGCGGCCCACTGCCATGATCACGATATAAACCACGATAAAGTGTAAAGATATACTGGATTGGGATTGCAAAAATCTCCGATTTGTTCAACACTACTAGGCAGGCAAAATGTAAAATTTCCGCCAATCTTGATCATCACTGAAGCAAAAAGTGATCATTTTTTTGTGTGCAAACGAACTGGGTTTGTCCATCAGGAACTCAGCAATTTTGTAAAAATGACTCTGACTCGAGACTCGAGTCATTGGCTGTTATTCGAGTCGAGTCATTCTGTGAAAAACGTGACTCGAGTCGAGTCACCATTTTTCTCAACGTGACTCAAGTCGAGTCCGAGCCCCCAAAAATCGTGACTCGAGTCGAGTCAAGTTATTGACTCGAGTCATGCTATCACTGCCTGGATGGTGCATAAAGCAGCAAGGTAGGCTAACTCCTGTAGCATTGTTTAGGGTTGAGGTTATCCGCATTCGGGCATACCACTGAAGTGCACCCTGTGAAAATTGAATCTGTTAATACCAAGTAGGCTAACACTAAACAGTGCACACTTAAAAGTTTGAATCAAGTTTTACGTTTAGGGTCTGAATTCTGCTTATAGTATACATAATTCCATCATCCATTCCATATTCTTTACAGTATAGTTTGTTGAAATAAGTAATAGACACTCTTGCTCTGGTTAAGTGCATTTGTATATCCCGTTGGTAAAAGTGTAGGCTACACATTTTGGGTAAATTGCATAACATATCATTTTGGTTTAGTGCCTGTATCATATTAAGTGCTTATATATCACCTTGTTAAAACTGCACAAAAGTAGACATTTGATGTAATGCATTGACATTCATTCAACCTTGCTATATACTTGGCACACTGATATCGCTACAAATTTAATAGTCCTACTGTGACTGTGGTATGTCAAATAATCAAGTGCTATTAGTTTAAAGATTAAGTAGACATTGAACTCAAACCAACTGCAGTAATGGCTGCTTTGTACTTTGTATGCAGTATTACTGCATTCAAAGCTAAGATGCTTAGTTGGATAAACGATGGAAGAAATTGCCAATATGTGCTAGTTGTAACCTAAATACAGATTATAAGGAGCGTACCTTAAATTTGTAATGTCTGCCTGCTGCATAGCTTTCTGCTTTATAACCTCACTTCTCTCTCATTCATTAATCTGCATTCCCCTCAACTCTTCATACACTACTTTCCCACCATATCTTCTCTTTTTTGTTTTTTTTCTGTATTTATTATCTGTTATACTGTGGATAATTTTGTTACATGTTGTGCGATTGTTGTGTTTATTTTGTCACTGTGTTTGAACCCTTCTTGCTTCTTTTTATTACTTTTGTTGTAATGTATCAAAATCAATGCAACACTGTTTAAAACATACGCTGTGAATGTGTGTAAGCTATGATATATGATTTATAATTTGTTATTATGTTCAGACGAACAGTATTATTAAACGCTCCTGTATGATGGTGACCAACTGCAAATGGTTGGTGCGTTGTTTTAGTGTTCGCGTCTTGCCAGTATTGCTTTGGTGTAGTAAAAAACATAATCTTGTGTGCAATGTGTACAAACCAACCATACGAAAAGTAAGAAATATAAATGGTACAAAGCTAAGTGCCACATCCTGGTTTAAAATTCAGGAAAATGTATTGGCTGTCGATCTCATGATAAATGCTTTGCAAAGCATTTGAAACTTTGATTGGAATAGTTTGCAACCATTTGAGCACCAATGTGCACTCCCATTTGACTTATTTTTCATTTTATTCTTTTTCTCAGTTAGCTGCTTACCTCAAAGTTTTGATATTAGAATGCCTTCATTTTTCTCACACTACAGGATTCCTGCATTATGATGGGTGAATGACGCTAACCATGGGTGGCGGAATCTTTTTCAAAGTGGGGGGCACAAGTGCACGTCAAAAAAACTATAAAAAATGTTTGTGGCTTGAATTGGCAATTGTAACGTCACAAGCATTGGAATATGACGTCCTTACCTATACACCATATGATGGTCTAAATTACACTATTTTAGACTAAATTACACCACTATGAAAAAGTGCCAATTAACCACCTGAAATTCAAATAGGCTGTTACAGGGGCGGCCCAGGTTAACAGCGTCACTCGGGCTCATCATACGATTTATTCTGACTGAATAAAATCATTCGACGGTTTGTTCGACGTCACTGAAATTTCCATTTACTTTCGTTCTGGCTAGCATTATCGTTGCTCTGTGACGTTAGTTACGTAACAATAAATGAGAAGTTTTCATGATAACTTCTCCATTGTTGAGTAACGTCCGTCATAGAGCAATGATAAGGCCAGTAAGCCGTTTGCGTACTAGGCCAGTGTTGCCATTTTAGTCTTTTTTAAACCAAATCTAGTTTATTTTGCAATCGTTTGGTTTATTTTTTTGCGATTTGGTTTATAGTTTATTTTTTTAGTTTAATGTTTTCATTTTTTGGTTTATTTTTAGTTTTTTTAAAGATATTTTACGCCATGTATCAGCTGTGTTCCCTGCAATGATATATGTCTGGTTTCGGCGTTTTTAAGAAAATCTAAGCAAGCTTTTGGACAGTCTTTTGTTTTTAGCAAGTCTGTTCCAACATATCGTTGTACCAACAAGAATAAGCACTCTACAACCATTGACATGTCACATAATTTATTTTTTAATGCAAGACCTTATTTAGGTTATGAAACTGAAATTTTGATAAGAGATATGGTCTGTTCTGAGTCAGAGGAGGAATCCGTGAGAAATCCAAACGATGTCTCAATTTCACCTTGTGCCTATTTAAGAAAGTACAGGGTACCAACGCATTCAAATGTAATGAAGGAAACGTAATCGATGTTTGTTTCAAGTGCCTTATGAAACATTATAGGACCTTTAATGTAGTTTTTGGATAAATTGGGGATAGAAGGTGAAGAAAGTAAATTCACTGGAAAAACTGAATACCAGTGGCAGAATTTGATAATTATGTGCTGGCAAAATGTTACTGACACAGCAGCATATTGGACTGAAGTATGCTTGTATGAAGATGTCATCGGAGAAAACCCATATAAAAACTGGCTGGTTTTGCGCAACGCATATTATGTAGCCAATACCACACTGTTGTGCAGAAATGGACCAAGTATTCGACCAGATAAACATGGTAAAATTAAAATTGAACAACAGAATGAGTGTAGAACTGGTAAATGCAATTTTGAATATCAGGACTGGATTAAAAAGAGACAATATTATAAAACATGTTACGATTATGACAGTTTTGAAAAGCAGTGACAATGTGAAGTTTTATTGGCACTTGTTTGGTATGCAGTGAAAACTATATTTTTGTAAGTTGTGTTAAGGTAGATAATTGTGACTGTTTTTGCAGAATAAGGTTGCCATTTGCATACTCCTATCATTATGCTTTTTTTGTGTGTTTAGTTTATTTCTGCTTCAGTTTGGTTTATTCTAGTCTTTTTTTCAGGCTCATCTAGTTTATTTTAAGGAAACCGAGGTGGCAACACTGTACTAGGCTCATTCAAATTAGCTCGAGTTGCTGGACAATTCATCATTCGTTTGAAATTATTCTCGAAATGAGAACTGTCCGTTGGATTGGACTTCAAACCAAATGTTCTATACAAATCCATTGCTTCAAAAACATTCAGTCCTATATGAATTGTTTTTAAAAATACTTAATTGCATAGGGCAGCTCGGGCTTTAACGGATGAACCCGAGTAAAGCGCGAGCGAACGAAGTCGAAAGAATGCCTACTACGAACGATATTGCTTTGTTCAGGTCACCTGCAACATGAACGTGAAAGGCCAGAAATGATACGAAAATGTATGAACAGTGACAAGGCACAAGAAAAGAGCCTGGGGCTGGACCTTGAGTGGTGGCACAAATATGCAAAGCAAGCAAGCTCGCATTATGTATAAATCGAAATCGAAGACTCAGGCTAAGCCCGAGGAGCCCGTGTCCCGGAGTCATCTGTAGGCTGTTGAAAACACTAAGAACACAGCTTTAAACAAATAGGCAAAAATTACACACCATTGCTACCTGTCTTAAACACATTCAAAATCACTTTTCCACATCTTAAACACAGAAGTAACATGAATGAATACTCATTCTACAAAGGCATTAGATACCGGAATGCAAAGACACAACACAGCATATGTAGCAACTAGGATGCCAATTGCGTTGCCAATTCAGAAACAAAATACAGATATTTAGTGTTGCCAATGCAAAAGCAAAAACACCATTGAAATTCATCTGTCAAATACTTCAGTGTGCGTATAAGATTCAGCACATTTTCTCTATTTAGATCAGGGTTTTTAACCTGGGGTGCTAGCACCCCCAGGAGGTGCTGAAATCAATTTCAGGGGGTGCTGGGTAAGGTCACATATATGGCGGTCAAAGGTAAAAGGAATACGTTTGGACAAACGTGTTTTTACCGCATATTTTAACACTTCAATGACTGCACTTGTCTTTACTTTATTCTTATAGTAACCAGGTCTTAGCCAATGGTAGGGGGTGCTGGACTGCTTGGACGTGACCAAAGAGGGTTCTGAGGTATAAAAAGGTTAAGAAACGCTGATTTAGATAGAAACGCTAATTTAGATAGTGCCAAAACGTTTGAAATTACACCAATTTTTCTTAGCGTGGCACGAACTTTTTCCTACACACAAGCATGAGTGTAGGAAGGGGGGCACGAATTTGAAAATAGCAGCAAAACGCCGTTTTCTTAGTTTCGAGTGGTGAACACCAAATTTCACCATTTCCCCCCTAGAAAGTTTAGGAAAAATCCACCAGTGGCCCCACTCCCGATGCCCATGCACACAAGCATGCAAAATTACACCATTTTTGTAAAAACTTTTGTTGTATACACCATCTGACAACACTGTTGAACAACACTAATGCGGTGAGCAAGCCATAGCGGGATGATAGACTGTGCATAGGTGTAGCCAGGGGGAGCCTAAAGGCGCATGCACCTCCCAAATTTTTAGAACATGTAGTCATTTTGCGCTTTGAGATGCGGTATCCCAAACAAAACAGTGTTATTCGCCTAAAACCAAACGTTTTGGCCCCCAAAGTTTTAGGCTGGCTACGCTACTGAGATTGTGCACGGTGTATTCTGCCAAACAAATATGAAATCCTGTCAAATTCATTGCAAAATTACAAATTATATATTACAATTAATATTAACAAAATAATGACAAAATTCTGCAACATTTTTACATTAAACAATTTACTTTAAAAATTGACCCAATACTAACGGTGTTGCTTAAACTTATTCAGGCGAAATTCGACATTTGAAACTGAAAGGTCCAGGCCCCTCCAGAAATAAAAGTGGGAGAACCTAGGCCCATGCGCCCCCCCCAGTTCCGCCACCTATGACGCTAACATGTTAACATAATTAGTGTTGATTTGCCCAGGGAATCCGTGTTAGACTTAGGCTAATTCTCATGTAATACTGATAAGTGTCAATGTAAGTAGACTTCACTCACATGCTGTGTTTCTTTAAATCATTACTAGTACTACTCGTGAAAGGAACTAAATTGTTTTCTGTAAGAAAAAAGCAAATGTAACTATATGTTAAAGGGAATAGCAGAGCCATGGTATTGCTTTCCTTGAAACAATATTTTTAACACTGATTTTACTGTGTGATGCGATTCACATTGAACTACATACAGTAGCTCAGCCTTGCATTAAAAAATTGTCTTTATCAGTACTACTGGTGTAAGAAACTCAAATCTTTTCTGTAAACAAAAATCAAATGTATCCTAACAAGCAGAGATGGGCAACCGCCACTTTATTAATAGCGTCGTTGCCGCTCCCGCTATTTGTTAAATTTAATAGCGGCGCTACCGCACCTGTTACTGAATAAAAATAGTATCGCTGCCGCTCCTTTTGCTGCACTTTAAAAAATTTTTGTTCTTGTTCTACTGACGTAGGATTTATTTTGAAAAACCTAACCTTGAATTTCTTTTTGAAAAATGTTGTTAAAGAAAAAATGTAATCTGAAAAAATAGTAGTTGAACAGTTATGATATAGGAAAAGTTATTTTACAGTGTATACACATATAAATAACACACAAACTGCAGAACGCCCATAGCTTCGTGACTGGATTGTTATAGGTTTAATAATTCGCGTTTATCAATGCAAGTTTCGCGCTGTGTGTACAGTACTCAAGACTTCAAGAGAATGGTCAAGCAATAAAAGATCAAAATTATTTTTCACAGAGTGAGCGCGTAAATTGAATTAGGCCTGCAACCATGGTGGGGAACAAACCGAGCAATCAAAGTCTCCGGTGAAATTTTTATGCATTATTTTAGATTTTCATAAAATGTTTGGTTGATCTATGTTTCATGCGAAACCCCTGAACTAACTACTGACTACTTGTATTTTAAACTGAGATCCTTGTTTCTGCATGGTTCAATTTATTCACGATAGTAGTTTAGTGTAGAGCGTAGTTTCTATAGCCTGCGTGCAAAGATTTTTTTTTTAGATATTTGAGAGCGAATTGACCAACCATCCTTTCCTTAACATTCCAGCTTTTGAAAGTGCAGCTTAGGTGTTGAATGCTTTAGTTTCAAAGGTGTACAATGATCATTAAGCAGCCGGAATCACCTCTAAAAAAATAAACCTCCGAACATCAATAGGGTAAGGTGGGGTACAGTCGACACGTTTTTGCATTTTCAACCTCTGCTACTTTAATTGAAGTCCAAACAAACTCAAAATTTGTCACACAATAAAGCAACTATACATAAACAATATCATGCCAAAACATGAAAACAAGTCCCTTCAGAAAAAATTTTACAATCAATTTAAAAATGGTGCCCCTGGAGCACACTCGACATGAGCATGGGGTACACCTGACCGGTCAATAAGAAGTTGGGTTGCATGCATTGCATAATGTTCAGGTGATATCCCATGTAAAATGGGCACTTGTTGGCTACCTCTCCACTTTTTTCACATTCTAATTACCCACTATCACTGTATGGCAAAACAAATTTGTATGATTACCAAACATTAAATGAAACCAATGCAGTATGCTGAAACTCATGCTTTACCATTCAAATATAATGTGCCTCTAAGCCAGGGCTGGATTAACCATTGGTCAAATACACTCCTTTACTGGTTTTTCATGTCTTTAGACTGTTCACCACCCATCAAAATTGTAGAGTTTTTGCTTACTGCGTTCAGCATTAAGGTCAAGGAACCTGACAACTTTGGCATTTATCGTTTTTGAGTGACTTAAAAGAATTGAACCAAACAGCACCGTGCTTTATGACCCAAGAATTCGATCGAAATCAGTGCATCCATGGGTTTTCGCAGAAATTTTTCCAGAGGGGGTAACGTCTAAATTTTGCTTATCCTTTACATGTTTCTGACGATGAAATGCAAATAGACGTTCACAAAACGCTTTATCCTTTCTACCCCATTAGTCTATGCTGGTTGAGCCTCAATTTTCAATCTTTTGTCTGAAATGTTTTCTACACTTCGGCTATCAGAAACGCTTTTTCTTTCCATTTTTTCGAGCACTTCCTACGAATAAGTCATAATTTAAGAATAATCAACGCCCAGAATAACATGATCGGTGAAAAAACAAGAAAGTTAGACATTCTCGCAAAACTGTTTCAAGCAATGAGACATAGAAATATATGTTGACAAGACTATTGGACAACTTACTAAAGTCAGAACACCACGCAGGCTTAAAAAACTGAGCAGATGAATTATTCTCCACAGCACGAAAATATTTCTCCACAAAAAATTCTCCACAGCAACATAGCTTTGCACTTAGTACTCATTAAGAAGTCAGAACTAAATTTTAGTGATAAATACGTATTCCCACAAATCAGCATAGACGTATTCTAACAAGCCACGTATTTTTATACTGTCTGAAAAGAAGCTTGCATAAGAGTCGTTTGATTAAGCAATACATTCGGGCACGTTGATCACAGTCTCACACTAGCAATGGATTTTTCAAACTTGTTGAAGCACTGCTACAGTTTTACTCATGCTTCCTATCACACAGTATATAGCTACACGTGGCTTACGCTATTAGAAGTGTCACTGTCTCGCTGTATTACCTGCCAAGATGTCTGTGTTCAAAAGTCATATGCAGGGCTCCCATCCAGTGATTTCAAATAAACCCAGATTGCACACCAAAAAAGCCATATTCGTTCAATCAAACCCCAGAAAGCTTGTGTTACGAACAAAAACATGCGAGTGTACTATTTCAATTTATACGATATAATCGAATGCTGATTTAATTATAGTTCCCCTTCAAAATTATTTCTGCAACGCAAACATTAACATTTGGACGACCTTTTTGTTGCTCAAGACGTTTTCATAACGGCGGTAACGTACTTTATTAATGATACCTCTCACTAACTGTAGGAGTACATTTGTTATCAACTAGGAATTTTGTGCAATCTTGAACTGCAGCGGGATCTGAAATCCCACAGAAAATATAAAAATATATTCCCAATGCCTCCTTCCTCTAACTGAAACTTGTTATTAATTTGTATGCGCAGAGAAACATCGACATTTTAAACAGTCAGTCTTAACCCTTGTTTCGCCAATCTTTTCAACTGGCATTTGACAATAACATCGTATATATGACACCGACAATAATCTTATATGAGCATATGAAACCGATTGCACACGTTCTGCTTCATCCGATATGCGTGCTTTCGCACCTGATGGGAGCATGCAAACACTGAAATAAAAAGTTATCTTTATATTATCGAACATATTGAAGTTCTTGATGAATTTCTCTCTTCAAAAAACCCAGATTTAACGCGATTTTTCATGATTAAATCTAGACGCCCATGTCGACTGAAAAAGCAGATCTGGGTGAAAAAAAGCGCAGTGGGAGCCCTGGTCACACGCGCAAAAACGCCTAATACCGTAACTTGAAGTGAATGTTTGAGGATTTATTACGGTGTTATTGTTACGCAACAAAGACCAACAGTAGAACCTGGGACGCTGGAACATCGGTTGGGCAGTAAAAGTTGAGGGTGATGGAAACTTATGAAAAACAAAAAAATCATTACCACTTATCCTTGCTACTGTTCAACAACAATGTTGACTTCAAAAATAATTAAATAAACTATAGCAATTTATTTCAATTCGATCTTCATAAACCATGAAATTACCTATGAAGCTGTTATGAAAAAGACACCTCTGCCCCGGTTGTCCCTCTTTTGCAAGGTCATGGGGCAATGCCACCGCTCTCCGGCGTCCCTGCTTATCCCTATCAGCAGTCACTGTCTCGATGCATTACCTGCCTAGATGTCAGCGTTCGACAGTCATATGCGACAAAACGCCTGATACCGTAACTTTAAGTGGACATTAGAAGATTTGTTGCCATGTTTTTTGTTTGCTACACAACAAAGACCAACAGTGAAGCAACCCGCTCGCAAGTTTGGCAATCGTCCCCTGCAGGCAAAGGAGCGGACATGAGTGAACTGCAAGCTCACCACTGCATGACACCAGAACAGTGAACCTGGCTTTTGCGCAGTGTGAGTGTCGTACCGGCTAATAAACTGCCATTGCAAGAAATGAATGAATTAATCGGAATTGAACTGCTGACGTCAAGTTTTCTAGAAAATTTAAATTCTTAGTCCCAATTCCCAGCGAGGGGCAGACACCCATTTTGAACCAGAGGTGGATCCAGCCAGTAAGGTTAGGGGGCCAGTGGTGTAGGAGGTGAGGGTGCAGGGGTGCAAGTGCACCCCCAAAAAATTTGATTTGTTGAAAATTTGGGCAAAATCTTCTAAAATTTGGGCAAATCCTTGAAAATTTGGGCAAAATCCCTGAAAATCCGAACAAAATCCCAAAATTTCTAGAAAAAATCCTTGAAAATTTGGGCAAAAATGGCGCCCAATGTTGCTTTACTTCAAAAAATTCTTCCCCAACGTTTGCAGGAAAACAAGTGAAGCCATTTTTTAAAAGGTCACACAAAAAAACGGTCGGCAAAAGTTGCACAAAAACTTTTTGGGCAAGTTTGGAAAAATTTGAGCAAAACTCCTTTTCACCCCCAAAAATTTGCTTGCTCCTACACCTATGAGGGGGGCGATTTCAGTAAAATTTGTTAGTCAGGTCTCATTACAGGTTCACTACTGTAAGAGGTGAAATATAGTTGACAATACTTCTGTGACAAAACAATGGATTACAAAATGGTCTTGTACTGCGAATGCATTTTTCTGAATTGTGCACAACGTATGTTTTAGGGGGGGTCAATCGCCTAATCGCCCCCGGATCCGTCCCTGCTTTGACCCCTGCGGACGCCCATGGTTTTTACCTACCACGAGTTCAAAATTGTTTTCTTGAGTTCAGTGTAAAAGCGCACCCATCATAGTCTTTTTTCGCATTGACATGTTTAGCAACAATGTTGTCTTCGAAACTAATAACAGAAATTATAGCAAACCATTCAGAATTTTATGTGTGCGCGAATAGCTGCAATAAATTTGTTTCAAGTCGATTTTGATAAATCATGTAATTACTTATGATACTATTATGTAAAAGCACCTGTGCCCCCGTTGCACCACTTTCAAAGGGCAGGGGGGCTGTGCCCCCGTAATGCACCCCCGTTCCGGCGTCCCTGAATAGATCAATCCGCTAGCAAGTTCCGCAACCTGTCTCTGCAGGCAAAGGAGCGGACATGAGCGATCTGCAATCAGTGGCGATTGTAGAATGAAAAAAGTGGGAGGGCCAACATAAATGTCTATCTTGCATAGTGATTTTTCATTGTTTTCAAGATTAAGTTGTTATGATTAACCCTGTCAAACCAAACATAGGCTGGCGAATATCATTAAATATGAACTAGCGTTATTATGCACTAGAGACACCTAAATGCCACTGTAGATGCCATTACACACGCGTACTACTATTCTGTGCTAACCATGCAACTTCCACACCACTGCACATATAAATCGAAACACCATTTTCCGTACACAATTGTGCCGGCCTCACATGAACGAAAGCATCTCCTTTAGAAAGTGAAAACAATCCACATGACAGCGAAATGTTTCCAACCACGAATTCCATCTTGACACAGAGACAAGTAGGCTGTTGATAATGGTAATGCTTTATTGTTTCATATGACTCAGCCAACAAGCAGAAGCACCATAAAAGCCATCGCATGCAGTAAACCAACCATTAGCGAAAATTAGAGCAAATGAAAA
>JGI24159J19872_10009884_pt1 | contig 12503 bp, 6 predicted proteins | sample Ectturendosymbi4_FD_19872 | JGI IMG/M metagenome (IMG submission 19872)
CGTTCTGTATTGTCTGATTTTATCAACCTGCGTTCTGCAGAGTGTGTGTGTTCATACTATGGACTTCGTGTCTGCTCACAAACAAATAAATTAAATAGGCTTGTTTCGGTTGGATGACGGAACAACGACGTGCAAGATCAATATAACGGATTTTTCTCAATTGTGATTCTTGCTTTTATCACAGTAGTGTTTACGTTTGTTCTACAGAAGTAGAATTTTAAAGCATTTTCTGTGTACATTTTGTAAGAAGAATGATTTTCCACTGTGATACTCACGTCAGTTTGTCGCTGAATTGATGGAAAACAGTTCGCGTGTATTCATTTTTAAACAAATTCTTATTTTCACATTGTATTTTGTGTGGCAGTTTTGTTTAGCCAGTTTTTTTAAATGAATTCTAAGAACTAAAGCACTTAAGGAAATATCGGGTGGCGACTAGGTGTAGTTCGTACATGTGGCATATCGTCTTATTTCAGGTGTAGTTCGTACATGTGGCACATCGTCTTATTTCAAACAGATCACTGACAGACAACAGGACACACTCGGTTTAAACGAACCTCTTTGATCAGTTGAACTATGGAAAAGATTAGTATCAAAACAACGATGGAATGGTTTTGATACGTAACAATCTGGCAACCACTTCCCCAAACAGATTGGGCACCAGGAACAAATCTGATTTGCAAGAAATATATAAATATTCATGAACACATTTTGTTGTGCACTTTTCAAAGCTGATTGAGAAAGGAATTTCTTGAACCATTTTTATCATGTACGATAAATCGGAAATTGTCCAGTTATATCATTATATGCATGGTTTTGTTTTTTCTAGTAACTTATACTTTTCTGTAGAAAACGTTTAATAGTTTTACAGTAAACTCAGATTGAGAACAGAGAATGCGTACGAATGCGTTGGCAGTACGACAGACAGGTTGTGGCATTAATATCAACTGATTTAGAAACTTTTCACTTTGTTCGAATCAGTGCATGTTCTCAATTACAAAAAGAAAGAATCTATTACGAGATAGGAGATCGTTAACAAAATTCTGAAAAGGTTTTCGCAACACGATCAAAGCTTTGATCCATAGCCTCACCTTACGCAGTCATTTCCAGCGTCGAACTCGCCAAGCGTCGCGTTCACATCGACAGTAAACCTTGGTGGGACAATTGCCATGTACACGCTCAAGAGAATCAAGAAGGCAACGTATGTAATGAAGCCAGTCCAATAAATGTAACGGCCGAAAGAATGCCATTTACGGTTCAGTAGGCTTGTTACGGTTGGATGGCGCAACAAGCGTTTTCGTTTCTTGGCAACCTGCATCGGTTGAGTATTTCTAAAATAAAGCTGAACACGTCGTTATTAACCCGAAAGAAAGTTTCGAAAGAAATAATTAGTCATAGTGCTTTGTGCCTTACTGTCACCCTTCACGTATTCCTAATTGCTTGTGGGAATTCTTTTCACAAACACGAAAAGCTGATATTTGTTACTTCAACAGCAAAAGCTAAACTTTTTTAGAGATACTGAAAAATGTTTCTTCAATGACAAAGATATATGGGTCGCTAGTGGTCTAGTTACCGTAGGTAAGACTGAATGGCGATCGCCACAGGCGTTTAAGACACGAAAAAAAATTGCAGGAAAAGCATTAAGTATTATATTTAAAGCATGAAGCAAATAGGGCAGCTTTACAAATTCTTAAAAACAGTACCGGCGGTTTCTTAGAAGCAATCAAAGCACGAGACAAGTGGAGATAACATTGACCAAACGTAACGTTTAGCGTGAAAGATGGTTTGTTGGTTTTGTTGTGGGATTCCAACGTTCTGAAAAGTTGTTTCGCATGTTTAGCGCGATCTTTGTTTGTGTACTGTTGAGAAGCACTGCTGGAGCACTGCGGCGATTTTCGTTACATTTCACCCAAAATGTTTATCGTGTACAGAACACAACATCATTTATCCACGAAATATTGCCGCAACTTTTAATCCATCAAACCTATTCTTTGTCGTTGCTTACGAAAGTCGCCAATTGTGAAAGGCTTCTGATAAGATAATTATTTACCATTAATGTCAAGGGATGATTTTCTTGAGCTGTAAGTGCGACGTTGGTGTACGGAACTTGTTCGTAATTTGTGTTTTCCTCGTCATGGCATTCGATCTTCGATGAAACTTGCTTCTGGCTTACTGCGAAATTTTCTTCCGGGAAACGCGGTGGAATCTGCATGAAATGTTTCTTGAATTTACGGATGGCATTCTCAAGGATGGCATCATATGATGAGTAGATCACTGGCATGTTTATGCGAACTTGCGTAATTTTGATTTGTTTGTTTTCGTAAGAAGAATTGATCAAAAAAAAAAAAAAATTCATAGAAAAATATTTTAGCTTGGGTTTGCCGAACGTTGCAGTAAGCTAATAAAAATTTACGAGGGGTTTTTACCAATAAATACGTGCTTGCGGCTAATAAGCAATTTACTCTGTAAATAATTTAAGTAATCTATTGTTTATGGAAATGAACTTTTCACAACTACAAATCACAGTTGCTAGTGTTATCCGGAGGATATATTTCTCCTCTAGCAGGCATACTCAGCTCTTTTTCGAAATGAATCTTCAAGTGCCACATAAACTTTTGATTTTCCTTTCATTTAGCTTGCACACCCATATCACTACAATGCATATGCCAAATATATTTTAGGAAAAACCCAAACTTGTTTGCACCCTTACGGAGAATTGACTGTTACTTTGTAAATATTTGATCAAGTAGTGCATAGCAATGGCCTGTTACTGCTTGCTAAGTGGCGTGAAAAAGCTAATTTGTGTTTTTTGGATCAAAAAAGGTCGGAATACGATGAAGTTTCCAAAAACGTAAATATATCTCCTTTATCTCCATATATTTTGGCAAAACAATGCCTTTTTGGTATTCACGCCGACCACAATAGATCCAGTAACAGCAATAGGTAAAGCTGATATATCGCCTATCAGATACGTGCACCTAGAAGAGGTGTTAAAAGCTTGCATTTTACATCCAAAACTGTTTTAATGCACACGAATGTTTGAAAATATAACTAGTGCTACTACTGCCTTCTGTGTTACCTTTACCGGAGTTTTGTTTTGTCATTTGGAAAAGACTGTTTCAGATTAGAAGATAAATCGTAAAATTGCAGTAACCGAGATTTGTACGAGAATCATATTGTATTGAACTCGAGCAGCACATACTGTCAGGTTGTTGACAGGCCCCCCACGAGGGTCTAGATATTGCTCAGAGATTCCACAGTTAAGAAGCATTGTATTCTTTGAAATGTTGCTATTTCGAGGTTACGAAATAAAGGTAAAAAGTATCTTGTTGACATTCTTCAGTTTTGACACCAAGAAGTGGGCAAAGTGTTTTGTGCTACCAAATATATTAATTGTCTGCGTGTGTATCACAAGAGGGCCGTTTTGCCTTTTTGGGAAACTCACAATGTTTCTGGCTCTGATGTACTTGAAGCTTTGTGATATGCATCTCCACAAAGACAATCAAGATCATGTCTGAAAATCATTTTTCGTGAATGGCATTACTTCAAACTTTGCTCGGTAAGCAGTTGTTATAAACCAGAGAAAATTATCTGTTTTGGGCTTTCAAAGGTGATCTTGTTTTTTATTTGCTTTTCATCAATCCTTCCGCAACATAACGAAATCAACAATGTCGTTTTGGTTCTGTCGGTGTCTACGAGTTTGCGAAATTATGTGGCATGCTAAAGCGATGAAGGGCAGTTAGTTGTCAAAAACACTTTCAGAGGAAAACGTTTTCTGGGTTTCTGTAGTCAGCTTAACAAAAATATTCCAGAATATAATTGTGTCTTCACTATTCGAGGTAAAATCCGTGTCACTTCAATTTCACAAAAGTGTCACTTATATTTTTCCTGTATTTGCTGAACAGCTTGCTACCTATTGTAATTGTCCAGGAAGATATTTTGAAGCAACAAAGTACAGTAAATCTTTAAACCTTCTAAAATAATTGGCATTGCATTTGTTGCTGCAAACATACGTTTGCACCTTTCGAGTGGAATGGACATTTTGAAACATTACAAATATTTCTTCATACTTTGTTAATACTTTGCTCAGAGAAAGCTACGAAAAATATATCTCACTATGAACGTCTCACATAATTTTCTTGAATAAAGATGTCGCTCTCTAAGATGTTTGACCATCTCACAATTTCGTACACGTCATCAAGAAATTCGTAATCAAAATTCATCTGCAAAATATAGAAAAACATTAAAAATCTGGACGTCAATTGGCATTCAATATCCTGTGTATTTTAAAACTTGACAAAAGGTTTAAATAGCTGTCGTCTACTTGATGGCATCAAAAATGTCGCCTTCAACGAAAAAGCATAAATACTTGGTAGGTGCGATCATCCTCTTTTGCGTGGTTATGTGTCATGCATTTGGTAAGAACTGCCTCCGCCGCATCAGGCATGCTTATGATTAGTTTTCTTAAAGGGGTTGTGATTTCTGCAAAATACGTGAAACATTAAAAAATTTATTTACTCAAAATATTTGTATTTTCCTGTCAAAAACAACATACTAGAGTTTTGAGTAACTTCTGTGGCATTCCTCAATGATCTTTTCCATGATTCATCTTCGATCATAACCATGGCGCAATCTTCGTGACCACCGTCAATAGCGACATCTAACGCGTTTCTGCCGTCCTCCAATTTCGCAGCTACGTTGGCTTTCCAGCGAAGAAGCAGAGAAATAACTTCTGTTTTTCCCAATCGAGCAGCTAAGATCAAGGGAGATTCCTACGACAAAGTATTATTAAAAGTGTTGCGCTCTGCATCTAAGTAAAAAAAACGTGGTGGAAAGCTGCATTTCTTCCTGATGTTTTGTCAGTTAGACGTGAACACACAGATTCAGCTTTTAGCTTTAAACGCTATTGAGGTTATGGAGCAGAAAATATCACTGCGAGCAGAAAAATATAAAATCAGGAACAACAGGATAACAGTATAATCAACTGCAAACTGCGCATGAGGTGCATATCATAATCATCTTCACACAATGTGTTATGTCACAATATGTTAACTGCTTAAGTATTCGTACAAATGTTTTATTTAGCTGTGAATCGCATATTTTCTGTAAAAAGTTACAAATGTGCAAGAACGTGTTGACCGTTAATTACTCGTTGATGAAAATCATTTCATAAATGTAATTGTAAACAAAAAAGTGGTATTGTGAAGAGCTAACAGTCCCGGCTGATCCCAACACTGTCACAGAAACATCAAAGACACTACGAAGAAATCATGTCCTAAAATATCATGTCATATAGCACCATGTTTGTTGGGGAACCACTCTGTTTATTGGTGTAGTGGGGACTAAGCAATTGTAACTCAATCTGGTAGACGGGATTTTGTTATCGTCAGATCGAACCAAAGAGTTGAAAAACTACATTTTCTGCCTTTGCTGTTTCTTGCTAGTGATAAAGTATGAATACAAGGGAAAACGTCACGAATGGAAATGCTTTACTCGCCACTATTTCGGCATTCACTACGTAAGTAGCCACGCGACTTATGGAACAGAGAAAGTGATAATGGGTCACGTTCGAAAACTCTAGAGTCAAGACACATAAAAAGAGAGTAATACGAAATTCTATTCCTTTCTAATGTTCAAACACGATCATACTTACGCCATTTAGCGTCGTCGTGTCAACAAGTGTGGCATCGTGTTGCAGAAGTAACTCTACACATTCTTCATCTCCTCCGGAAACTGAGCAATGCAGGGCAGTCCATCCTTGGCAATCGCTTAAAAAGTAATTTACAAGAAATACAAGAAAAAGATTTGAAAAAGCGATAACAAATCGATAATTTTTGAAATTTAAAATATCTTCAGAATTAAAAAAAAATGCAAGCTGGCATTGCTTGAACAGATTATACACATTATCCACTTTATGTCTGCATAGCCAAACCTGAAATTGATGGCTTGTCGTCGTTGAAGTAAAATCACAGAGATTTGGAACATTTTCGTTTCGTCTAGTGTCTGATTAACCAAGGATTTTTGATCAACTCTAATTACGTTTTGAGGATTTTTAAAAAATCAAATTTTCATTTCCTTGGATTCCGTCAAGGTCTGCAATCACCAACCACTTATACAAGTTCAACAGTTCATCAATATACGTTTTGCGTTTACTCTCAGCAACAATTTTTTATGTATGGTAACCCACTTGCATTTTAGCATTGAATACAGCGTACGCTTTTCTGAGACCAAAGCAAATTATATTGTGGAATGCATTACAGACCGCAAAGCCAATGTTGTGGCTTGGTCTTTGTCCAGTCATAACTTTCCAGCTGGTAAAGCTGGAGAGCTGTTCAAATCCTCTGAAGAAGCATCCTAATTTCGATTGAAAAGCCCGGGTACTTTTGGGTTCGAAATTTTTTAGTGCGACATCACAATTGGGGAGGTCAAGGGATTTTTGGATGACTTTGTCATGGCCTGAGAAAAAAGTTCAAGCGGCATTTTACCAGTTTTTTCAATACATTAGGCGAAAATCTTCGTCTTTAGAGTATTTGATTTACCACCTAGCGTTAGTGGTTCGCAAGTCATGGCCAAAAAAAACATAATTAATTAATTTACCCCTAGGATTTTACCAGGGAAATGCCGTTCTTGAAGCGAGATGGTTCAGTTGATGCCTTTGCGTGGGTAATTTAGAGTTCTGATTGTAGGCTTGAACTAAAAGTAGAGTGCATCAGTTCCAAATAAACAATGGGAGTTTCGTAGAAGGTTTGACTCCTTTGTTTAACGGTACACTTGATATTTGCAATTATTCAACAAGAAAATCTTACAAAATGTATTGCTCTAATTTTGGTAAGTTAGAGGCGATGAATCTTAGTCGGAAAACCTAACGCAAGGGCGAGAACGATGTGTTTAATTGTTTAGTTTGGTGAAGGCTTTTAATAAAGGGGCCGTTTGCCGAAGCAATTGCACATCGTATCAATGGCTATACTGAATAAAGTTGGTTAGTGCGATTACCTTTGAACTTTAAGACGTCGTAAACACTGCTGAGCAATGAAAACGCAGATGTCTCACCTGGCAGGGTTTGGTACGACAATTTTCGAAATAGACGTCTGTTGCTAACGAACGATCATAAGGAATAACACTATGTACGCATAATTGGAAGAAGCCCAGCCTACTGTAACAGCTACACCAAGTTTGCAGGTCAACGTTTGAAGCCTACTATATATTCTAAGATAAATAAACCACTAGTGAAAATGGAGTGAACATTTAGAACAATGAAATATTCTTTTTATTACTGAGATTAGCATATTGAATTTATTTTTATAGTTTGCAGTAGATATGTAGCCTAATCTGTGTTAGTTGCAAACGGGGATCCTGCACCAAATATTAACATATATAAATGTTTACATCTGTAAAGTAGGTATGCCGTCATCACTTCCCTTACAGTAACTTTTTGTGTTTTTCGTTTGATCGGCTAGAATGCGCAAACGGTTGAAGCTAAGTGGTACGGCTAACCGCAGACTGAAAGCCAACAAATGAGGAAAATTTAGCCGGTGAAGGCAACGTGTAGAATGGTGCGCGTGCAAGTGCGCTTAGTAAAACATCTGTTGATTTATGTCGATTCCGTCCTATAGGACAAGGAAAGAGGTTGACAGTTTAGTGCGGTAAACACAGCTTTAAACAGTCTTGTTATAAGAATTGGGATCATCGGCACCCGCAAAATATTCGTTAACAATGATCTCTTTTCTTTTTAAGTTCTTTTAAGCAAATTTGAGTGGCGGAAAGGGCGGGACTTGATGGTCGGCACCGGTCGACACTCAGCCTTGCTACGCCATTGAGTAGCGCACAACTGTTACACGCTTATGTATGGTGAGCATGAACTGGAAAAATTGGCAACAAATTTATCAACACACCGACGAAAGAATGTCGAAACTGTAGACACGCACTGAACATTATGTGTCCGATATTCATCAGTACATCGGACAACACATCTCGGCATGCACGAACTTCACCAAAGCGCAAGAATATCAGGGACATGTCGTTTGAAAACATTTGTTATGAAACAAAATGAATATGCTTTAGTTGGTTTCACAAATGCTCACATGTTTCTGCTGTTGGCTCCAGAAACAAGAATTGTACGAATTGTTTTCAGAAAGCCGCTAGATGACGCCAGATGCAGCGGTGTTTTGCCTTCGACGTCTGGTGCGTTGACGAGGGAGTTGCAATTGGACAGAAGTGCACTGGCAGCAGAGACGTTCCCGATGTTCGCGGCCACATGAAGAGCTGTGTCATGATGCTGGTTTCGAACATTAGGTTTAGATCCTTTGTTCAACAAAATCTGAAAATGAAATTTTATTGAATAATTAAATTTTGAATGATATGTGTAATTTTAGAATAAATTTAAGAGAAGAAAATGATTTCAAATTCATTAATTTCAAGGTTTTTCAAAACACATTTGTTTGCGTAGAGCTTTTGTTCAGAGAAAAAAATGAAATGTAAATCTAACATTAGGTAACAAGTTTTAATATGTGTTATTCGAAATGTATGATGCGCGAATCGTTCAGTGATTGGTATCCACTGAAAACAGTATGAACGTTTGTAATGCCAACATTTGTTTTAAAATAACTTTGCTTTACAGAAACTAATCAAGTTTTCTTATGGAAATGAAATCTGCTATTGGAGGTAGATTAATGTCTGCAGCATCTTTTAAACAAACTCCGTATACTACTTGCTGTCATTTCTTGTCAAACACAAGGAGAAAATATTTACATTTTTTTGCTGAATACCAGGGTGTATTTAAGGAAAATGTTAGGTACCTGTACGGACGTGCAAGGACCCGATTTCCTTGATTCTAGGGACCCGATTTTCTCTGATTCTAGGGACTCGCTGATAATTTTATCTGATTCTAGGAACCCGATTTTCAATTCTAGGGACCCGAATTAGATCCATAAAACGCCTAAAAAAAACTGCGAATACGAAAACTATGATATTTCGTTTGTTTCAATCATACTTGTTTTCACCTTAGCACTATGCCAAAGGAGCACTGCACAGAAACGTCGCAACTGGTTGATATCAAAGCAAAGAAAGACTTTTCGGACGCATACCACGTTGCGCAAAAATAGCAAGGCACTTCGACGTTCCAGAACGTACTTGCAAGAGGGATTGTAGTTGTGAAGAAGAAAAAAGTGAAGTAGGTTCTATAACATGCGTTTTCTCATGTCACGATCAAATAAATATTCTTCTTTCATGTTGTACAATCTGCCATGGATGATTCATACTTTTTCTAACATTTGTTCTAATGGATTCAGATTAATTAGTCAATAAGCTTTCAACGGTTTATCAAAATCTATAAAACACAAAGCTTTCAGAATATCTTTATTTTCGAATGAATTCGAAAACTTACCAACTAATCATAGCTGAATGCTAGTTTTAGCATTACACCTTACACAAAATTCCGCTTCTGATGATGTCTATATTTACTCTCAAGCGCAGTCGGTAGGTAGGTTATGGCCAAATTTTCCTCAAAAGCCAAACATTTTGTGCTCTCGTGGTCCTTTCAGGGGCAGGAAAATTTTCTTTTTGCTGTAATTCACCATGCACACATAAAACGTCTCAAGCATACTTCCAAAATGCTTGTATCATCAGATAGTGCCGAATAGTGCAATGCCGCATTTCCAAGCCTGTCTTGTTTATCCAGCACATTGTCTGCGTCCGGATGAAAGAAGATTTCCTGCAAGTAAACGGTTCAATAATTTTGGGTTTGGAGATGTCGGATTTTGTTTCGTTCAAATGCGAATAACAAATGCTTTATTTCTTCGTCAGTAATTTTCTTTTGTCGAAACAGTTTAGGTAAATGGTGTTCACCAAGTCACAGCAGAAGAACAATAACATTTAGGAAAGTGAAACAAATCTACGTTTTCTTTCCAGCAAAATATATGTCCCTTTTCATGGTAGTAACCGATTTATACACTGAATGTCCAGCATACAGCAGGCAGTATGGTTAGTGCACTAATATGCTGTTAAGAAAAACAGATTAAGTATTAGCTGGACGTATGAAACAAATTAAACTTACCAAAACCGTTTCTTTATTCCCTGCCTCCGCAGCCAACATCAAGCAGTTCTTTTGTTGGTCATCAGTTGCGAGAAAATTCGCTCCGTGATTTAACAATTCACGCACGATGTCGCTGTTGCCCTTCGCACAGGCCACAAGCAGCGCTGTTCGTCCTCGCATGTCAACCATTTCAATGCTGCACTGTCTAGAAGCACAAATTTAACACTACCTAATGTCTCAGTATAAAAATCTTGTCACCGCTGGGCTAATGCGTAAAGCCGACTCTGAACCTAATTTTTAAAAGATAAAACTTTTTAAAAATCTTTGTCAGTTTGGTTTTATGTTCATGCGATGGTGAGCTGCCTGTTCATCTCATGCATTTATAGATAATCAGGAAGCAAATCAAAATAAAACGTTTTCTACCAAAAGGTAGTGGAATTGTCAGGTAGGCAAAAATGGAAAATTTGCTTGAGAGTGGTCAGTGAAGTGAGAAATAAAGAAAGGGTCATTACAACAAACTCAATAAAAACCTAGTAACTAGATTCCACAAAGCAGTGAAGTCCAATCAATCAGCATATGTTTTAACGGGAAATCGATTTCACGAAACTCTATGTATCCTCAATCCCAAAATCGCTAGAAATGCATACTGGTGAAATGCCGAGGGGCTAAAGCTAGGCATAGAAATCAAGACAACGTAGGTCTATGTGAATAAATCAATCAAAACACGAGCTGAAGCAAGAGAAACCGGAAAATAGACTGTTTTGAAAAACGTACTTTCTCTAAAATTAAAAAAATGATCTGCCGCAATTTACAGAGCAACCAAACTACAACTTTGAAATCACAGCTACAAGCGCCATGGCTGTGATGCAACACAAAGCTGGTATTAGAATGCGTAAGTACAAAGGCGGTCTTTAGAGGTCGTATGAAATATGGTTGACAGATGTATTCTCTGAAGGGATTTGAATTGCAAACATGCGAAGGGAGGTACAAAAGTCCGTACAAAGCTGTATGTGTGGTAAGAAAGGGATCAAATAAGTTTTCAATTACCGCAGCTTGCGTTTTGTTTGATTTATTGGTTTCTTCATTTTACCCGTAATCTTCTGGCTTTCTCTGACCTTGCTTTAGTTCTTCAGCATTTAACCCTAAGTGTTGCTTGCAGATTCCAGGACTGAGGATTCGTAGATTTACGTGAAATCGATTTCCTGTTTGAAACGATTTGTTGATTCATTCGATTTCGTCACCTTTGTGGATACTAGTTACTTAAAACTACCTTTACTTAAAGGTACCTTTACTTAATGGATACCTTTACTTAAAAACAGACATGTACAAGTCTGAATCATTGCAAAGTCATGGAATCAGAATCCAGTCGCTTGATTCCTCGAAAATGTACAGCAAACCTATAGCGTTTAATTGTCAGTGAAACCATTTGCAAATAATTCTGATGCACGAGTTCTATCTGCGTGCATGAGACCAACACACTCTGATTATTTGCTGTAAAGTTTTGTTCTGCTGTAAGATAGGTAATTGCTTAGCAAAGGTCCTTTATTCAGGGCTATATAAAAAATTCTAATGTCTTTGCTCACAAGCACATTTCTCAAAAAAGTTTAGTGCAGAAAAGCGATAAACAGGTCTCCAGAAATTATTGTTGTGTATTCAAAAATGTTAACCATCAATCTGTTTTAAGAAGAAAAAAGTGTATTTTTTTGTTGACGGCAATTGGCGGCAGGCAAAGTCTGAAGTTTACTTCGTGCCTAGGGGGTTGAGGTGAACGCTCTTGCCCAAGGAACGGTACGGCTATACTTTCAGTGGCCGTGGATCGAACGAACACCCTACCTTCCAATTGAGAGGCGGACACTCTTCTACTGAGCTACTACCGTCCCCTGGTGGTGTTAAATATGTTATTTACAGCAGTGGTCCCCAAACCCTGGGCTGCGGATCTACTGGTACTGGGTCGCGAAATTGCAGAATGTATACTAGTGGTGACACCACTCGATTTCTGGGCATGTGATTGGCCGATTCTTCCCGTGGAAGCACTGTTGCGTGCATAGAGCGAGCGGGTTTGGATATGGAACGGAGCTGCAGATGATCAGGCATGTTTTTCACAACAAATATGCAGCAGCCATGTCTGATGGTTCAAACTGGTAACTTCATTACAGCTGTTGAAAAATAACAACCATCATAGAGCACTCACGGCCGCGGTAAAATTGTTAAGCCTTGACCGGTCTGCGGTTACACAAACGTTGGGGGCCACTGATGTACAGAAAACAGTTTGAACATGGTTAAGCGTGGCAGATTTCTTCCGCTGGAAGAAAAAAACAAAAAAGTATCCAATAGAAGCTTCCGGCTTAAGGTGCGATGCTTTTGTCAATGTAAGTTGACATCCATATTCCACATTGGGCTACTTTCATCAAATATGTTAATGTTCGGCATGCGTTTTGCACAGGCCCGTAACCAGGCAGCCCCCACTAGAAAAATT
>JGI24159J19872_10009886_pt1 | contig 12502 bp, 9 predicted proteins | sample Ectturendosymbi4_FD_19872 | JGI IMG/M metagenome (IMG submission 19872)
CTGGAAACGCCACTAATTATAAAAACAGCCAGGGCGACAATTCCATATGTTCAACCAGACAGGGTCGTCGCCAGCGGGGGGACCAGTGGTGCCCGCCCCCCCATTTGAAATTGGTGCCGCCCCATTTCACGTTTGGCCCCCAGGTTGCTGCATACATCCAATACTGTATTTTAAAAATGTGGCCCCCCTTCTGTTTTTTTGCCCCTCTATCTGGTTTTTGGCCCCCCTGCTGCTAAATCTTGGCGACGGGCCTGCAACCAGAGATGAAATTTCGCAGCCCTCCCGGCCAATTTTACCACGAGCCGCCACTGATGTAGCCAATGCGGTCGGCGCATGCGCTGATCAGCAGTAACCGACAAAATAAAGAATTGTTTTCAATTAAGTAACCTATCGCGGAAAACAATTTTAAATATGCGTAGTTGACGAAAGGTCTGCAATAAGTGGTGAGATGATTCGTGGGTGAAGACGACAACCCAGATTTCCACCAAAACCTGTTTATAACTTTTTTGGCCCATTTGCAATATTCCTTGAAATTTGTATGCAAATTCATTCCGTGGTATTTGCATTAGGTCGACAATTAACAAGCAAAAGTTTGGGAAACAATTAATCTCCTTTGCGCAGTTAATATAATTTTTGTAACTTATCCAACTCAAGGGGGGTTTAACTCCAACTCCCCTTGCGTACAGCCTTGAGCAGAATTAAAGAAGGGTAATCTAGTAGGACTAGATTTGGGAGTTCTCTTCTGCAGTGATTGAGAGTGTATTGTTTCAGCAGAGTTGGAAGTGAACTGATTTTCAACGGAAAATCTACGGGTATTTATTGCTTTCAACAGGCATTCTCATTGATGGATATGCAGGCGTGATCTCTTGGTAACACTACTAGGAGATATTCATCCACCTGCCGTGTCTAATGTTGGCAGTCTCTCATTAGTGAAACTCAAGGTATTATTCGCTCAAATAACTTNTTTTCTTATCCTGGGGAAGTGCCAAGAAATTCTGACAAAAAATTAGTACGTTGAATGAATACTCGGCGTATCAACATTTTTGCACAAGTAAATGAGCAATACAACATCGCAATAGCTTTAATACTGAAAATTGATTAGTTATTTCGTCAAATTTAATTCTTTTGCTTTGCCATCTTGCATTCCATCATAACCAGTTGTTGTTATTCCCAGCAATATCCCAGTCACTACTTCTCAGTGTGNTTACAGAAAGACTCTTTAAGCTTTTTCTTGATGAATCAATCTTGTCTTGAGTATCAAAGTGCACGATTAATATTATTGGAGTCACAAGATTACTGGTGTTGTGAGTAAAACGAGACCCAACAGTTGCCTGATCCTAAAAGCAAATGGCTGGTGGTGGTAAATCAACGAAACGATTGACGAAAGGCTTTCTTCTTGTGGCACTCTCGTTATCAGCCAGTATACAATTAATTTATAGTCAGGGTAAGTTTTGTCCTTACAAAGAAATACCTTACTAAAATCGATGTTTGTTTCCGTTTACTATCTCAGAGTATTTCGTATCCTTCTAGTCATTCTCTTTTTTATTCTGAGTTGGTGTTTGAAAAATTTTCCTTCGCTTTGCAAACTACTAAAGTTTTGAATATTTCTTTTTGAACGGAATACAAAAATCTCAAGAGATCATTACACACGCCGCAATACAAATAAAAAATTCGTCGCTTTCAAAAGATTCGCCACCTCCGCTGGTTCCTTGAGTAGTAAAAAACAAATATACTCCAAGATTAAAGCAAGTACGTCGATTTGATTAGTAAGAAAACGCAGACCTGTTGCCACGGAAAGCATTCGGGTGTATTGCAGTCCCCAATTTTTTGTGCTTTCCCAAATTTTTTCTGCCTACAAAACTTTGTTTCAAACATAGAACAAAAACAAAAATCTTGCCCCTCTAAAAGTGTTCTTTCGCCCCAAACCTTAAAACCTGGATACGGGCCTGGTGAAACCTCGGTGGATTTTGAAAAAACTTGTTTATTTTCTACTGCCGTTGAAACCAAGCCGAAGCAAAAGGACAAAATCGCAAAATAGACAACAAAGAATTAGTTTCGAAAATGATTTCAATCGTTTGAATGCAAGGAAAACCCTCTGTAGCATTAAAATAGTCTGAATGAAAAGGCGTCAACAGCTTTTGGATATGTTAAAGATACTTTGGATATAGCCGGCCGACCATTTTCACGAATCTTAAATGCTTTTTCGAATTATGTGTAATGAGCAGGCCCGCAACCAGCTTGGGCACCAGGTCGGGAGAAGAGTTTTCTGAAAGGGGTCCAAATTTTTTAAACTATGTCCAATATTTTCAAACTATGTCCGACAGATTTTTCCAGGGGGGGGGCGACAAAAATTTATGGTGGCTTGGCTCCCCCTGCGCTCCAATGGTTACGGTCTTGGTAATGAGCATAGCAGGTTACAGTGATGCATCTTAATGCCTGAGAGCCATCTGATTTTGATTCTATTTCCAAAATTGTTGACGACAGGTTTTTGCATACACTCTTTTGAACTGAATGGAAAACTGCCTGGAATTTTTTGATGCACCCAAACCTGCAAGACTAGGTGAAAGCACCCAGTCGAATGTCTGGATATCTACTTATGAATAACGTGATATGGTTTGACAAACCAAATCTCAAGCACCAGCGATATTGCCTCAGGTTCTCTGAACTGTACGGAAATTCGAAATGAAGGAAATTCAGCACAATTTCAGTAATATTTCTGAAAAAATTGCTGCAGACGTGTCACCTGCCCATCATACGGTAAATAACGGTAATTGATGCGGCCATTCCGGGGCGGATTCAACCAGTAAGTTTAGAAGTTTACGGGGGGTGATTTCCGTAATATTTGGTAGTCAAGTCTCATTTCGAATTCACTACTGTAAGGGATATGAACTATATTTCGCAGCACTGCCGTGACAAAGCAATGGACTTCAAAATGGCCTGCTACCACGAATGCTGTTTTCCGAATTGTACAAAATTACGATAAAAAAGTAACTTTTGTAAGTTTCAGGGGTGGCAATCGCCAACCCCCTGGTTCCACCCCTGCAGCCACTACAAAAGCTGAAGGCAAACTCAAATTCGCGATTAATCTTCATCTTTTAGGGACATCTCAAGATGTTGCCGGATCCTTCAGTCTTGATTTAAAGATATTTTTTTATTATTGCTTATACGTTTATCCGTGATATTTCAACGTAGTTGTATGATGGCGTTTGCAGTTGTTCCTGGGAGTTTCAAGCCCAAGCTACGAAACCATTGCTTCTTCCGAAAGCATTTTTGGTTGACGATCAACGCTAGCTCTTTAGTGTTATTGCATTTTTCTGCTCTTGATCAAAACGTCGCTATTTCGTGTTATGCTTTGTGTCACTGTGTGGTCTGACAATGTTTTCTCTGCATGATACAGTCTAACCCTGAGCTATGATTTGCCGGAGTAAAAGTAGATTAAGAAAAGTCGCATAGAGAGCCAGGATGTGAAAAAGACCACCAGGCTCCAATCACGAAACAAAAAATAAATAAATGAAAAGATCAACCTTATTATCCCACTGATGGTCGCAGAACTGCCTTATGTAAAATTAAACTGTGTGAAGCTGAGCTGCGTGATGTTGAATTTTACTAGTTTGAGTTATGTGCATGTTGAATTGTATCTGGTTGAACTGGGTGCTGTTTAAGTAGTGTTAATTTGGATGTCTGGACTACAGCTACCCGGACAACTGCCACCCGCACAACTAACACCGGACAACTGCCACCTGAAGAACTTCCAGCTATGTCAACTGCCACCTAGGGCAATTGCTAAAAAGGACAACTGCCACCTAGGGCAATTGCAACCTAGGACAATTGCTATCCAGAACAACTGACACTCAGGACCACTGCCACCTACGACAATCCCCACCTAGGACAATTTCCACCTAGGACACTTGCCACCCTGGACAACTGTCATCTAGGACAAGTGCCACCCAGGAAAACTGCCACCAGGACAAGTGCCACCAAGGACAATTGTACCTAGGAAAACTCCCCCCAGTACAACTGCCACCTAGTACAACTGCCGCCTGGACAATAGCCACCCGGAAAAGTAGTACCTACGCAGCTGTCACACCGACAACCGCCACCTCAGTGGTGTCGTGGGGCGGGAACACATTCTCACACTTTTTATTGTTTTCGTTTGTAATGCAATGAAACTGAATAGGCTTACATGAATAATTGCAAACTAGCTAATTTTGTGTGCGTTTCCACATTTTTTATCACTACACCACTGTGCTACCCGGACAACTGCCACCTAGGATACGCATCACATACAAGCTATCAAATTCATTTAGTATACCGCGTTGCGACACGTGAAGGACTTCTCGTGGCAGACCTATTGAGAACCTCTTGGTGTTGCAATGATGTTGCTCTAAGGTAAAAATGCACAGAACTTAAAATGAAAGGAAGAAAAGGCGTTTCATGAGCGCGTCGAAGGAATGCGACAATGTGTATAAGAAAGTTTGCTATGAAAATTTTGAAAATGCTCGTATAAAATTACGCTTTGCATCTACTTGTATAAAATTACGCTTTGCGACTGTTTGTGAAAATGTAATGATATCGGGACGACATTCTTCCCCAAAAGATTCAAAGCTGAACTTACAGAAAGTTTCTAAATGGACAGAGGATGAACAGAACTTTTTATACACTGCATCCTTGTGAGGTTCAAATTGCTCTAATGGCAATGAAAGTAAAAAAAAACAACTCAATACGCCTTAGGTGGCAGTTTCCCTGGTGGCGATCGGTCTAGGTGGCAGTTGTCTTTGGAAGGAGTTGTCCGGGTGGCAGTTGTTCTGGTGAAAGTTGTCCTAATGTAGTTGGCAGTTGTCCGGGTCGCAGTTGTCCTGGGTGGCAGTTGCTTAGGTGGCAGTTGTCCGGAGGGCAGTTGTCGTGGGTGGCAATTGTCCTAGGTGGCAGTTGTCTGGGTGGCAGGTGTCCGGTGGCAGTTGTTCAGGTGGCTGTTGTCCTGGAACCGTTAATTTGAGTTGTGTTTGGTTGACCCATATCAGGCTGAGTTAAGTGAAGCTGTATGAATTTGATATGTGATGGGTTGAATTGAAGGACGACGTAGAAGAATTTTGTAAAATCTATAGTAAATTATTGAGATCAGAGGTGTCAAACTCAAATTCGCAGGGGGCCATAATAAAAAATTTTGTCCAGGCCGAGGGCCGGACTTGTTCATTATTTGCTCAAATCTGAAATTATTGCACATATTGAACCTGAAACTAACACATCCTTTATTGCGTTGTCACTAATCATTACATTAACTAAGAAAACAAAACTAAAATCAGTTGCAATGTATTCTTTTGCTCAGTCAGAAAATGTCTTTTTTCAACAGGCAAACAGCAAAAACATCGAAAATTGAATATGTCCCAAATTGAAAGCATGGTGAATGTAAAAATGACCGTGCATGCAATAAAAACTGGAAGTGCCACATATTTTTATATGGCTGTCAGTAATTTCAAGTTAAAATGTTCTTCAACAGGCTGCAGAAGGAAAAAATGATTTCTTCCACAATCAAATGTGTTCCGAGTTAATAGCAAGAAAATGCAAAAACTAAACTGCATGCATTACAAACCGAAAGTGCATTATTAAATTCTTATGGCTCTATCAGCGTCTGTCTTCAACTTTTCCAGTTTAGTCCATTGAAATGAACCAATGTTAACAGGGTAAAACCCAAAAATAATGTCCTTCAACGGAAAACAGAAGTCCTTTTAGTGTCTTTCCCACTGTTATATAGGAGGAACTGACTGATTTCTTCACGCAGCTCATAAAATCGTTTCAACACTTTTCCATGGCTAAACCAACGTACCTCTGTGTGATAGGGCAAGTCACCATGCTTTGAATTTAATTCATCCAGAAGCACTGGTGCACGAGGCGGGTGTGCAGGGAGTGCAACCGCACCCCAAAAAATTTTGAATTGGTAAAAATCCGGATAAAAAATCTGTGGAAATTTGGGAAAAATTTGTGAAAATTTTCGCAAAATCGCTGTATGTGCTTCGATTTTACAAAAATGGCACCCAAAATAAAAGTGCAAACGTTTTTTTGAAGGCATTTTGTTGTTTAGTTCTTTTCAGGCAAGTTAGGGGAAATTTGGGCAAAAATGGTGCTTGAAGTGTGCTTTGATTAAAAAGAATGCGCCCAACATGAGAAGAAATGTAGTCTTTCTTTTGGTGGTCATTTTCTTTCGAGTTTTTTCGGGCAAGTTTAGAAAAATTGGGTAAAATCCTTTGCATCCCCAAAACTTTGCTTGCTCCTATACCTATGTCCAGAAACGTTTTGAAATAACGGTGATTTAAAACTCTGGCTCGCCTAAAAATGTTAACTGCTCGTATTATCGTGCTCGTTACATGTCCATTCTCAAGGCTTTGCCACACAAAGCCCGCCTGGTGTATAATGTAGTGAAGCTGTCAGCTCACGTATAACGTTCTCCTGCTGCATTGTCTCCCTGATCTTTGCCACCAATCTACTTCTGCGCCCGGACATCGCGAGTACTCCATTTGTTGCCACTCCCGCATGTTTATGCCGGGGCAGCTCCATTTCATTTAAACATTTAGACAACTCTTCATACATCCACCGATGAAAATTGACAGCTGGGAATGTTAGACATGTTAGTGCTTTCATCCACACAAAGAGCGTATGTGATAAAGTATTTTCCCTTTGCCTCAATGTGTTTCTGGTCAGGTCCACATTAGAAAAAAAGTTGCCTTTTTCCTGGGCACACGGTATCACAAACTATTAGCATGCAGTGTTTTAGAAACTTTCCTTCGTAGTATAGCCGTTAAGCGCAGCAATATTGAAGAATTACACAAATTGTGATAAAAGCATGAAATTTTCTACAGTCAATCTGTATCCCATGAAGTTTATTTTCAGATGCGGAGCCATCTTGGATTTAACCCGTGACGACCTTGAGAGGTCAATGACCTTGGACGACGAAAACATGCTATTTAGAGTTAAATATCGTAACACCATGACAAACAATTTGAGCCAAAATTATTTTTATGCAGTTTTATTGCGTTTTAGTGTGCTTCTATAATGGTTTGTTATTCTATAATGATAGATATCGTATAATAATGAACGGATATTTTCTTGCTATGTATTCTGCCACCTTTGACTTCAAGTAATTTTTCTAGCCACTACGGGGCCATTAAGAAAAAAAATGTGCTGGTGCGAGACTTGTTTTGGACTGCCTTTATAAATCATAACTAGGGTAAACAAATATCAATAAAGTCAAACTTCTTCATTATGAAACGTCCACGAACCAAATTTCACACTGATAACATGAGCGACTCAAACGTTATTAAGTGAAAAAAATCAAAATTTATCGGTAGGTTGACATTGTCTTGCAGTATAGCTTTTTCTCTTTACCAATATTTTATTAAAACTACAACAACATAAATTGATATGCTTTTGCAAGTTTAGTTGCAATTCTGACTTGTTAATGGATTTTGCGACTTCCAAAGTATGTGATAATGTTGTGTAGGTTACTATTGGACGATCAAATATTAAGTAGGCTAGGTGTGGCAGAATAAGGCAAGCAACGAAGTCCTGCAGTACTTGGTTTGGTACAGTAAATGCAAACTTCAATATGGAGTAGTACTTGATATTGAATTATAACAATGCAAAACATTCTCAGTGACTTCAGGATATTTATTGACACTGGATATTTTCCTGGTGCTTTTGGATTTATTTTCGTCTACGCTTTGCTAACACTAGTTTCCTTGGGTCTTTCACACGTTTGCTTTTTATCTCGTTGCAACAGAATAAATATTTTTTAACCTATCGGTTTGATTTTTAATATATGCTTTGTATTCCGTATTTTAGTTGCAAACGAAAAAATGTATTAGGTCAAAATAAAGTCAAAATTTATAAATTATAAAGTCAAAATTTTAAGTTTTTAAGTCAAAAATTTGTTGCTCTAATCATAACTGACTAAGAGCCTCATTGCCTTTTTAATACTATGACAAGAAAATGATATGTTTTATTAAAAATTTTACATTATAACCATGTATCAATGTTATTAGTTAATTTTGAATTGTGGCAGGCTGATCTCAAAGAATCCACACAACTCAGTTGCGTTGCAAACTTCACAAGTATACATTGAATTTAACATTACTAGCAGGCTATAGCAATTTTCACTAGCAATGCAAATTTAATATTTCTATAAACCAAATACAGTAACGCAAGGACAATAATTTAGTTACTCGCATTGGCATGGATTTTACCAGTTTTTAACAGTATTTTTTAATTTACTGTCCCGATACCATATTGGAATAATGGTTCATGCCAAAGATGTGGGATATTCTGCAGGACAGTAAGTTTTCGACCGATACGGATGTCCGAAAATTGGTTTTAATCTGGAACCGCATGCGGATTAGGATATGTGATCTGAAACGTTTTATTCAATAATTTGAGGATTCAGGGCTGTGAAACAAATTTTTGGTCACTTTTGACCTCTTGGAGGAAGTTGCAAATTGCTCAATTCATTTATTTATTGTGTTTGGAAGCATATTTTCAGTTTTTTGTTCCATTCTCAGTCTATCTACGCAGTATTAAAGTCACGCTTTTGGATAGTTTTCCGATACGGACAGTACGATTTGAACCATAACAAGAATCGGGTACGAATCTCATTTTTTAAAAACAGGGTAGGATTGGGCAGTGAAAAACCACTATGAAATCATCTCTGGCATCTATTAGCTTGGTCATGGTGGTGCAATACAATTTTTGTAACCGACATTTTGTTACCGATCACAAATTCTCAATGGGATTAAGATCTGGCGAGTGTCCAGGCCAATCTACAGTAACACATTCTTTTTGTTTCCTGAAAACCGTCTTCACTTTTCAGATGAAAGACACGGGGCATAATCCTGTTGGAATTTTCCTGCATCATCAGGAAGTGAGCTTCAAATATCTGGAATGACTTTTCTTTCCATTACGTCAATGTATTCGTATAAATTCATCATATCCTCAATTGGCATAAGTGGCCTATTTCAGAAAAGCTTAAACGTATCCAGAAAATCTTAATTTGCAGGTGTTTTGCTGTCTCATTGAATATTCAGGATTTAACTGCCCACATTCTTGATTCTCACAACTCTGCTGTGTTTCCCTTAAACAAAAATGCCTTTAATCTGAAAACAGCACTTTCTTCCAGTCTTCTACAGTCCAATATGTAATGTTTTGATCAATTCTTTTTTGTTTTCACTTTCTGAGTAAGAAGCTCCTTTTTAAGCGGTTTCTTAGTATTTCTGCCAGCCTCCAGTAGGTGGCTTGCGCACTATACTTGAGCTTACGTGAACTCTAGCATGCATTAAAGTTTCTGTAAATCAAACTTCGTCATCTTTGCATAGCTTTTGGAACTTGCAATGGCTGTTTGGGCATAGCTTCAGTGTTCCGGAAGCGTAGCAATGGGAATCCGCTGCCTGGGTGTGATGTCTGCCCTTAAAAATCACAGAAATTCCAAGATGTTCGACTCTCAACCAGGGTTGACTATTAGCATTTAGGTCCCGAGACAAAATCACAGAAAGTGGGCCCAAAACATTGCACAATTTGTGATATTTCATATGTGCAATTTGTGGTCAAAGTGCCCTAATCCTATTCGGTATATCAAAAAAGGGGTCCCTATATTTTGCACATGCTACACAAAAATGTATTGCTGAAATCCAGTTGATTTTTCCTCTTTGTCTGGGAATTTGCTTCTGCGTGGAAGTAATTTTCACTTTGTGAATTGTTTGAAGTCATTTTATTTTAAATTGTTCTTTGTCTACACTTCGGGCGACTGTCGTTTTCGTTTAAAATGTGTCCGTTTTGTTGCACTAACAGCTGAGTATCACACAGAAGGGTGTTATTTGTTTTTTATATGTACTATACCCATTCAAATCTTTCTTTTCATATGCTGTTTGCCATGGTTTGTGCTAAATTACTGAAGATGGTATTATTACAATTAGCGCTAGCTGGTATGTTTTCGTCGTCCAAGGTAATTGACCTCTCAAGGTCATCACAGGTCAAATCCAAGATGGCTCCCATCTGAAAATAAACTTTATCAAGATGGCTCCCATCTGAAAATAAACTTTATGATACATAGAATGAGCGTGGAAAATTTCATGATTTTATCACAATTTGCACACTAGGTTTGTTTAAAGGGCTGTACTATCGGTAAAGGGACGGGCTGATATTGCAACCAATTCCGCTGCAATAAAACTGGCCTTGACAGCAGCCTCACTTTGTGTTTTGGCTTTGGTAAACATAGCCTGCTGGGGCTAAAGACTTTTTCTTAATTCTTCTACCCTCTGTAGCTTTTGTTCATTGTTACGTGTCCATATTCTTATATTTTTCTTTGTCTGTGTGTTTCGGCGACGTTACATATTGCCTTCTGATGTCATATTGTTTCATTACAGACACACTACCTCCGCACAGAAGATACCAGAGGTGAGCATGGACAGGATCAGGATTGGATATCTTGCAGGATACTTACGATTTTTTTGGATGAGGAGTGGATTTGGATATTTATTTTTGAAAAAAATTGGATCAGGACAGGATCAGGATATTTGTTTGATTTCTATAACCAAATTTTCCTGAGAGTGATTCAAGATGTCACAAGTAGAGGTGGCACGGTCCAAGATTTTTCAGGCCCGGACTGCCCATAGCCCGCAACATTAAGCCCATTAACCGCCCGTGGATATACAACATTTATTCTTTTCCAAACCGGCCCGCCCATGGCCCGCTAAACAATTGGCAATCTTGTCTATTTTGTCTCCTGAGCCAAAATATATCCAAGGGCTATTTTGCCTTCTGAGGCAAAATATCTGCTGAGACTATTTTGCCTTTTGTGGAAATTGATTGGTTGAAGTGGACATATGTGACAAGCACAATAAACAAATGTACATGCTTTGATTAGTGTGTAAGCCTAAAACCCTAAACCTAAGACCTTAAACCTAAAGCCCCAAACCTAAAACCCGAAACCAAAACTTAAAACCCTACACCTAAAACCCTAACCACAAAACCTTAACGTAAATCCCTAAACCTAAATATAAAACCCTCAACCAGTCCTGTCACCGACCATGGGATAGCTGTTTTGGACTTAGCCCCCCCAAAGAAAGCTCCTAGCCCCCACAAACTGAAATATGAAACTACACTGTATAAATCAGAGGATTCGTTGTCAATTTTAGAATGTCAACACCCCGCACAAAAGCAAAGCTCCCCTATTGAATACTTCTGGAGGCCGTTCTGCTCTCAACCTAAAACTCTCATGCTACAAGCCTAAACCTGAACCCTCACCATAAAACCAAATTGTAAACCTGTGTCTGGTTTTCAAAACATATTAAAAAACTGCTGCAGCTAACATCGAAAATTTTCCGATAAAAAGAGTCGTCTCTATCAACCCAGCCTATACAACAATGCTGAGAGCCCAAACGACGACCACTTGCAGAGCAGGAATTTCCTTTGGACCAGGTTCATCGTACTAATTGCTAGTGCCACGAACTCAGTGTTATAAGTGGACAAAGCTAGATACACTACAGTTCAAATGGAAAAATAACCACAGCAGAGCTATACCTGTGGCAGCAAAATATACACTAATTTTCTGCTTTTACAATTGAAAGTGCACAACATGTGATGTTATTTTTATGGATTGGGTCACAAAATGACAGGATGTTTTGTTTGGAAGAGGCTATCGGTCTGCTGACAATGGCACAGTTAGAACAAAACGCTGAGTTTGTCTCATTAGCAGCACTGTCATGGTAGTCAGGTAGACGTGTCTTACTGTGTGAATGGTTTTCGTATTGACTCTTGCCGTAATCGGGCACCATTTGGTTTGGTTGTAGTAGTTGCACTTTTTATGGTAGGCCTACCGGTTTTTATTTACTGTTTTCAAAAGTTGTCAAATTTTTGTTGTCAGATATGCGGTTTAGGTTTAATAAGTTTCACCCCATTGCACACTTGTCAGGGATTAGTGTCATGTTACAGGCGATGGATGAATAAGTTCTCAAAAATGAAGGTCCACTGGTGGACCTATAACCACTGCCTATTTGTTTCGTAATTAACCAGTGTCGCATCGCATACGGACGGATGTCGGATACCACATTTCAGAAATTTTCGGATAGTGATTGGATATGGATATTTAAAAAAAATATCGGATATGGATCAGGAGTCAAAAAATCAATATCCGCTCACCTCTGGAAGATACACAGGTTTTCCCTTTGCAGTAGGTCTGTGAACATGTACTCTGCTGTAGCAGCGCGGTGGCTGCTACATGCGACGTGCTAAGCATAACATCCCTAGTAGCACGAAAGCTACTGGGAGCTTTCATTAGCCTAGAACGTAAGTGCGCAGGCAAGCCGCTTCTTCACTGCCTCCCGTCTGGCTTGAAACCTCATGGTTTCAAATACCACCTTTGGTTTAGACCAGGGGTCTCCAAACTACGGCCCGCGGGCCAGATGCGGCCCGCGAAGCCATTTCATCCGGCCCGCGAAGCCATTTTGTCAATGATGAAAAA
>JGI24159J19872_10009887_pt1 | contig 12501 bp, 3 predicted proteins | sample Ectturendosymbi4_FD_19872 | JGI IMG/M metagenome (IMG submission 19872)
AATCTGAATGTATTCAAAAGCTTCCAGCTGATGCTAGCGCCACCGTCCGCTCTGCTATCTAACGCAATGAAGTTCGCTCGCATAAACGCACGTAGTTTTAAGGACGTGTTGGCCTTAACGCCCTCTGAGTACATGTGTCATTATAGCAGCAATATTAAAACTAACAGCTTTCCGCCGCCATTGCGAGTCTAGGACACGCGACCAGGATCACCAAAAAAGGCAGACCTTGTCTCAAAAAAAGCCAAAATAAACCATATAGCAGTTCTAAGACATTCAGGCTACACATGCAGTAAGACATGCATAACCAAACAAAAATACAATAGATGTTAAAACTCGTCAGAAACATCGATAAAATGCAATTCAGATTTTTATAAGCGATTTCTTTCCCCGTAAATACACTGTCGTACATTTGTTTCTTGTTAAATACATCGAAAAATTTCAGGGCAACAGTAAAATCTTTGCAATATTCTTTGCACCCTGCATGGTCCTAAACTCCCGTCAGAAGATATTTGTAATGAATATGCAGCTCAGACAATGTTTAGCCAGAGCTGAATCTTTCAGACTGAAAAAAGTAAAAAAGAAAAAGCCAGATTTTGACTGGTATTTTTGATTTTCAAAAAAAGCTAAGTGCGTCAAAAAAGCCTGAATTTCAAAATTTGGTTTCAAAAATGCCAGATTGGAACCCTGCACGCAACCAACGACCGCAAGAGACGGCTATTGTTTGGTAGGGCTAGCTGTTGCGTCACAAGGCCAGGTATTGGACCACCGTGACTGAGCGAGGATATTCNTACTGTCCGTTTTGAAGTTTTCTTGCAATTCCTGGTGTATTATTTGATTTTACTTGACTTGCAGCTGATTAATTTCCCACGNGCATGTACGATTTCCCGGGAAGCTCCTTCCCGATTTCCACACTTTCTGCAGCCCTGATGTCAATACACTTTCACCATGCTTATTACTATTTCTTAGTTTTTAGGTTAAGGCCACTTTGAGTTAGACTAGTGAACTACGCTGTTAAAAGAAAAACTGGCCATGCTTTGTTGAACGCTGAAAAAAAACTTTTTGGTAATGCTTTATTAAACACCAAGATTTCACTGTGATCTACTAGTAATAAGTATATTTAAAAAGTGAAACCTGTTTCATCCGAAAATCGACGGCATTCGACACAATAAAACAATAGATGCATGCTCATCTTCACACAGTTCCAAACTGCACGTTGCTTGAGAATTGAGATGTCTTCAGTCTGAAAGCTAGGATCCCAAGCGGCAGGCAACATTGCATTTTACCGAGAAAAACTATAAAAAAAGATTGTTGCTAATTTCGAAATATAATAATTTTTGCTGATACAATTAGCCAATATCAGTTTTTTGCACTGTCACAGTTTTTTCATTCGGATAATCCGGATCCGGTTGAAGCGAAAGCGATATCCAGCCCAAATCCAAAAAATTCTTTATATGCGATCGGATTCGACTGCAAAATCCGGATCCTGTACACCACTGCTACTGACCTAGTTCAACTGTTTCGTCACAAATCGTACATTTGTGCCGTATCGATGGGCAAGACAGCTCTGTAGAATTTATTTTGAAAATGGCGAAGGGACGTGCAGACGTAGCTTTGTCTAAGAAACTGGAGATTTTAAAAAATTACCTAGCACTGCCAAAATGCAGACAACATGCTGCCACCGAACAACTCAACATCTTTCCGACAAAATGCGTAATTTAAAAAAATTGAACGGCCATATTCGACAGTTTCTACGCCACCAACAACCAATGAAGCAATTTACTAAGTTTTTGCACGGAAATGAATATTGTTTTACCGCAATCGTAATAAATTAAAAAAATTGTTCATTACCTGTAACTGTTCTGTACATTTTTGATAGTTTTAGCAACTTAGCGATAGAACAGTCGGCCATACTCGTTTATGCGCGTGAGAGCGGCGAAAATTTGTCCGTCTGTTAATAATAAACCCAACATCGTCCGGTCCCGAGGTGTGCTCAATAAGCGGGACTACCGTACTGCTTTCTTGGCTAGCGTTTCAATTGTTGCTGTGCATGCAGGTTCATGCCTTGATTTAATCCAGTCCAATTTCAAATACGGCCTGAATGAGATGCTCATTGCGTACATCTTGCGCGAGGTGCTGAAAGCGCTGGCGTATATTCATCGTCTCGGGTTTGTTCACAGGTGAGTAAACCGGTTTGCTGGTGTGGAACAGGAAAAAAACGTTGGTTCGAAATTACGTGAAGTTGTTTTACAGACTACGCATTTTATCCAGTTCTTGTACAGATTATTGTACTGACCAGGGGCGTAACGGGGGGGTCAAGGGGGCGCAATTTTCCGGGCGCCAAATCGCAGCGGGGGGTGCCGAATGACTGTGGTTGGCGCCAAATAGTCCCGACAATGTCACAAGTACTTTCTTCAATGCAGTACATTTACTTCCGAAAGATCTCAGATTCGAACATGGGGGCGCCAAACTTGCTTCTTGCCCCGGGCGCCATCCAACCTCGTTACGCCCCTGGTATTGACATCCAGGGGCGGTTAATGAGGGCGATTTCAATAATTTTTGGTAGTCAAGTCACATTACGGGTTCACTACTGTAAGAGAGATGAACTACACTTCACAACACTGCTGTGACAAAACAATGGACGGCAAAATGGCTTTATATCTTGAATATTGTTTTCCGAATTGTACAAAATCATGGTGAATAAAGTTATTTCGTAGGTTTAAGGCGGGCGATCGCCCTTTCTGAGAGCTTTTTTGATAAAACCATATTTTGAAAAAAAGTAAATTGGTTCAGGCCGAGGAGTATCGCCACGATTGGCTTGTTGGATGAAGTGGCAGCAGAAACACAGTCTTGGTCCGATTCAGTGCAAGACTAATTAAAGTCCTCACCGATTTCCCGCTGGCGGACTAAGTGTTGTACTTTATCTCTTGCTCCTAGTTATTAGTGAAATTCAGCTTTGTAACTGCGACAATATCGTGTTCGCATGAACAACATGAGCAAGGTCGCGAGCAGCTGATATTTTTCCGGTGGCAGCAAAATTGTTGTAACCTGTTGTTGCGCCTAACAACTAAACACGATTTTGAAAATTTGGACTATGCGTCATTACGTCCAAGTTCTAACTCGACGCTTCGTCGTTTATCTCGTCTTTTTCTACGCAGAAGCGTAAAGTCGTGTCACATTCTTTTGTCCGATGACGGAAGTGTGAAGCTGTCCGGCAATCGCAACGTGGTCTCGATGCTGAATGCGGACGGGCGACCGTCGAAAGTTCACGATTATCCGAAACACGACCCGTACTTGCTCCCGTGGCTAAGCCCGGAGATATTAGCTCAAGTATTTAACTTCATTATCCTTTCTAACTTTTGTTAAGCGAGGCAACCATGGTTTGGCACTGAGGTGTGTACTGTACGAAGATACACGTCGTGTAACACGAGATAAAACAAAGGGTTGCTTCATAAAATGAACTACGTTGTTGAAAACATTTTCTGTCCGAAAATAAATCTGTTGTGTGTTTGAAGCAACCGGTCGATTCAATTTTTTAATTGTAATTTCGAAAAAGAAATAATTGCAAATCGCAGTTTAACATCGCTTTATGGCAATTGATTGAGTGTGCATGCATTAAACCCGATGTCAGTTCGCTAGCTGCTCGTACGAAATCTAAGTGCGTGCAATGTTCTCACGATATCGACACGGTTTCGTCGGAACTATTCGAAACCTACACTGCTTGTCTCGAAATCGAAGGCTTTTGTTGTAAACTCAAATCCTAATAATAAAAAAAACATTTCAATATTTCTCAGAACATTGAGGGTTACGACTGCAAATCCGACATGTATAGCTTGGGCATCACCGCGTGCGAATTGGCGAACGGCCACGCCCCTTTCACGGATATGCCGAGCACTCAGGTACGTTATCACTGCTTAGCATCTACAGCATTTGCCAGATTAGGTGGACGATTGATGAGAACGATATTGATATCCTATCCAATTGACGTCGTGTTCGTTCTGATCTTTTTCAAAGTTCTACAAAGCTTAGGCTGCACAGCAAGCCTCACACAAGAACTCGGCGCAGCATCGAATGGTGTGCTGTGTCGAGATCGTAAGGTGTGTTATGCTGTGTCAAGATCGTAAGGTGCGTTGTGCCGTGTCACGATCGTAAGGTGTGTTATGCTGTGTCAAGATCGTAAGGTGTGTTGTGCTGTATCACGATCACAAGGTATGTTGTGATGTGTCAAGATCGTAAGGTGTGTTGTGCCGTGTCACGATCGTAAGGTGTGTTGTGCCGTATCACGATCGTAAGGTGTGTTGTGCTGTGTCAAGATCGTAAGGTGTGTTGTGTTACGACTGTACGATGTGCTGGTTAAGATTGCACGGCCTGTTGTGTTGAGATCTTTGGCGTGCTATGTTAAGATTGTACGGTGTGCTGTGTTCAAAAATCTTGCACAAAGTACACTCGGTTCGACCGAATTTAACTCGGTTTTGCGAAAGAAAGCTTTTTAATTGTTAGAATTTATTGGTGTTTTTTTTTGCTTAAACACCTTTGAGAAGGGTAAACAATTTTTGCCTGTAAATCATAGCCTAATTACCGGTAGATAAAGGTAATTGGTTTTGTTTGGTTGAGTGGTACTCGGCATTTTAAGCGCAACTAGTGGCTTCGTTGAAAAGATTGAAGTAGGCGTCCAGTTATTTTATTCCGGCGTTTGCTTGCGTGCGTCATGGATGACGTTTGCTTGTGTTATGTCATCAGATGCTACTTGAAAAACTGAACGGCACAACTCCTTGCCTGCTTGATGAAACGACTGTTCCCCCGAACGAAGGTGGGTTAAGATTTCTGCAGCGTGGTCGGAATACAGTCACAACGATTGGCGAGGTTGTATGTGTTGTTGACTCTTGGCTGATCGAAACCGACTTTTCAAAATAGCGCGTTTTTGCTAAACCGCAATGTGTTTAAGTTCTTTAGCTGTGGTTTGCCCTACGTAAGATTAGTTGACAAAGCTGATTTAGATGTTCCTTTTTCACTAAGATGTAATCTCTTAGTTTCACTCTGAATGTTTCGTCGAGCATCGATGCGTATCAGACCGTGTCAAACGGCACATCGGTGCTTTACCGACACAAAGCTTCACGATTCAACTTGTTGATGGCACATGTTTTTCCTGCTTCTTTGTCTCCTATGTCGCTTTGTCTTCATCTTTCACATGCTCTGGTCGTACCCACCTTTCGCGGATTCTCACATTTTTGTCATTTAAAAAATTCCGTCACAGTCAAAAATTGCGCGTTTGTTTTGTAAAAAACGCGTTGCCTGTTTTCTCCGCTGACATGCGTTTTCGCCTTGTGTTTGTTTTAAGCGTTGACTTTGCACTTGAAAAATTCGAAAGGAAATGTGCGTTCTCTCATAACTCTCCAATTTTCGCAGAAAGGTTGTAAATTAGTGGTCGGCAAACTGTGGGCTTCGTCCCAATTGAAAGCTTGTTAATCAGAAAGCTTGTTACGGTCAATTGTGGGCCTTTTAGCACATTTTATTGGGTCGCACAACACTTTCTATTGTAAGCTGCGTTGTATGTAAGAGCTACAGTCCTGTGCCGGTTGCGTGGATTAAAATACAGGCTACTGTAACAACTATGAAACATTGATTTTTTAGCGTCAACAAAATATTGTGTTTGTCATTGTAAGTTTGAAATCGGTCCCTCAAAAATGAGAGTGCTGGGCCTTTAATTACGACTGAAAGGGCGGTTTGGGCCATCACAACGAAAGCTTGCCAATAACTGGTCTATATGTTACGCGATTACAAAGCCGGGTGTACCCATAACGAGGCGGCAACACGTAAAAATTCACTTCTTGTTCAATTATTGGCGCATCAACAGCCAAAAGGAAACCGTATAGTAGAACTGCTGGCTGGTCGTTCAAAACTAAGATATGGAAATGGTTTGAAAAGCGATTTAAAAAAATTGAAGTAAACCCGGATACCAGGCAACAGCTGACGAAGGAACGCATTCCGTGAAGTTCTCGCGCGTACCGCCCAAGCTAGCTCCGCTCAAAAGTAAATCTTTGACTCTGAACGGTGTCGTTCTGATCGTCGGTCACGACGGGAAAGGCCGTAGAGAGAGAGTGGGGGTCTCAACGTTTCCCAGAAGACTATGTTGTTGGCAATTTCTGATTTTTTGAGGCTGAGTGCTGATTTTGATCAAAACACTTTTGGTCATGAGTTGAAATTTAAATTCGAGCTTATACTTCGCAGTAGTTTTGTTTTTTTCCAACGAGCAGTGGCTTGTCGCCTGAAGTATCGCTTCCTGTTTCTTCTCTGCCCTTCCTACCATTACCGCTTATCCAGGAAACTGAAACGCAGTAACCGTTGTGAATATCTGTGGTGGTCTTCGGGGTGCGATGCACGCAAAGCATAGTTTTGATTTTGATAGAATTTGAGAGTTTTTTCCGGCAGTTCGTTGCAATGGTGATGGTTTCCGCCCAACTGCAGCGGTGTCATAGAAACGATTGTTTGCGTTGCACAGACCTGACAGCTGGCGAGCAATCACCAGAGAACGCTGAACAGCAAGCTGTCTCAAGAGCAAGGAAGTTTTCGACGCCCTTTCATAAGGTCGGTGAAAGGAGCTGATCCGCGGCGCAAGATCTGGTGTCGCGTCGTCAGTTTCTTACTTNGTGACTGGCTCTTTACAGTTGCATCGAAGCTTGTTTTTTTAATGTTTTCGTGAAGTTGNTTTGTCTAAAGCCCGGGTTCTTNANCTGGGTTCCGTGAACCCCTAAGACACTGGTTCTTGACCTTTTTTTTTATATATCTTACCCCTTTTTATAAAACAAGATTACCAAATTTACCCCAATACACTCAGTGGTTGTTATTTCTTAAAAATATGAAATTGACCAACTCCTGCCGTTTATAATGATTCATGAAAATTTACATTTGCTGCAATTTATGGTTCAGTAAATTTACCCCCAGGGTTACATTTACCCCAGGTTAAGAATCACTGCCCTAAGAGGTCCGTGAATTTGATTTAAAGGGTTAATAGGCTTTGCAGACACACTAATACAGTATGATGAATGAAGCCTAGTTTCGAATATTTATTGCAACGTTTTTCTCTAAGATGCCCGTAAATTTATGCACAGTTGCGCATTTACCAGCGCACGCTGCTAAACACGTGAATCAATTGTCAAGGTCCGCGTGATGACACAGCAATTTTATTCCCGTGACTCAGCGGATTGTTTTCTTCGCAGTTCGTGTTCTCCTGCCTGCAACGTCATCCCGGTTCCCGCCCGACGGCGGGCGACGCCCTCAACGACCCCTTCTTCGCGCAGTGCATGGAAGTGAGGGGCAGCGACATACGCGCGATGCTGGATCCGATCGTGCCGGTCACGCCCGAGTCCGTAACAGGTCGGGAACTGGTGACCTTACNGACCAGTAAAAAGTTTTGTTCTGGGTCCGAATTTCTCAACNATTAGAATTCCAGCAGGGTTGCGGAGTCGGAGNTAAAATGTCCGACTCCAACCTCTCCAAAATTTCCGACTCCGACTCCTTAACATGAAGGGAATGAAATTTGGCTGTTAAAATCAATGGAAATNGTGGTGAAAAGCAACAAANCTCTGTTTCAACAAAAGTTTCAAAAGATATCGTACCATTTCAACTGGAATTCCCAATTTAGGAGTGTGATGTAAGAAATGATCCACTTGGACATCCGGAGTCGGAGAAAAAGTCCGACTCTGACTCCCAGGATTGTCAGGAATCCGACTCCGCAACCCTGAACAGAGGTTGCGTGGTCACCCTTAATTGCAGAGAACTTTTCGGGACTTTTGCTTTCTGATAGAATTTCAGCTCAAGACCCAAACACTTGGCTCTGAGGCATCTGACCGAAATCAGATGTTGTAGTGTAAGAGCCACCGTTTCCTTTAAATTTAAACATAAAAATGTGGGAGCGAGTGGATGCCGATTTCTTTATTCCCATCGGCAGCGTTTTTGCGTGTATTCACGTAATCAGATTATTATTATTATTATCAACGAAAACTGAACATGAGCGCAGTAACTTCACCAGAACTCGGAATTGTGCGGTTTTGCGTAACTCGAAAGTTAAGAAATTCGTTAAAAGCTAAGAAAAACAAAATTAAAGGAGTTGAGAAAATCAAGGTGAAAGTCGTTGCAAAAATCCAATCCTGCTTTGGGATCTCCGCAGTTCACAACGATTCGTATATTTTTTTGCACCGCGCGCAGATATCTCCGACGCAGAGGTGGCGGAGCTGAGCAACGACATGCGCGAGATAGAGATCAACGCAACAGAGTGGGATTTCGACGTCGCCGATTGACTGCAATGGAGTGAAACGCTGCCTCGCGCGCTCTTCCCCGTGTCGCACGCTGCTGCTGCTACTGCATGCGTGACGTGTCTGCGCGGCGTAACCCGGTCGCAGCGAGAGCTGACGTCGGACTGGCGGGCCGCTCGCAATTCGTGCGTACGACGTCACTGTGTTGTTCGTTTACGGTCAAGCTGCGCTTGCGAGGAGGTCAGCACCCCAAACGGGTGTTTTGGCTCCGTTTGATTCAACCCACTCGCTTTTACAGCGTTAACTGTGCGTGGGATTGCTCTGTCCTTGGCGATGCAATCCGAAGAAATGCAGAGTCGCCAATTGAGATCTTTCAACTCGCTCGTAAGCGCCTAAACTCGACATCCTTCAACTCGCTCGCAAGCGCCAAAACTCAAGATCTTTCAACTCGCTCGCAAGCGCCAAAACTCAAGATCTTTCAACTCGCTCGCAAGCGCCAAAACTCAAGATCTTCCAACTCGCTCGCAAGCGCCAAAACTCAAGATCTTTCAACTCGCTCGTAAGAGCCAAAACTCGAGAGATACCTCAGCGCTGCTGGAGATGTTAAGGGGGTTAGGATATTGCGGAGCTGCCACCGCCAGTCGCGTATAGCGATGTTTGTTCACAGCTTGGGTTGAACTTTTCCGTTGATTGAGTTAAAATCTTCCGCTGCTTAGTTCAAATTTTTCCACGGCTATAGGGTTGAATTTTCTTTTTTCCGGTAAAACGTTTGCACTGTTTGGGTCAAAAATCATCCACAACTTCGGTAAAAAGTTTGCACAGCTAGGGCTAAAATTTTTCGCTGCTACCTCTGCTTGTCCTTTGTGCGAAAAAAACAATGAACTACGTGGTGATATAAGAGAAGCATGTTCACTTAAACGACTATCAGCGAGGAACCTGCTATTGAGCTTTTCAAGCCCAACGTTTCTCGGCCCTTGTCTAATGAGCGCTAATCAGCCTTGGCGGTTGTTCAAAGTCGTTACGATGTTGACAGTTCTAGTTTCGGTGGAGCTCCTGCCCGGTTGTGGAAGCTTATTTTTTCAAAGTATTTACGTGGTCTGTTTCGCGAAAACACGATGTGTACGCGCTTGTCTTTGATTTTCCCGTGTTGTATTGCCCTTTTCTTGTCTGGCGGAATACCGCTTGAAGCTCCGTGCCTTAGGAATCGCGCACTCGGCTAAAGAGTCACATTGTTAATCACCAACAAAGTCAGTTAAGGTATTTAGCGTTGATAAATACGACGCCCTTGCCGACCAGAGCCAAACAATAACCATCGTGCCACGTAAACTACAGTCTGGGCGTACTTACGTTGGAAACCACTTGGCGTGTTCGATCCAAGGGTCGTCGCCTGGTTCCCAGTTCTGCAATCCACCGTTGCAATACCATCATTTCACTCTGTCGCTGTCAGTGGTGTGTTTAAGGGGAGGCGAGCGCGGCACTTGCCTCGGGCCCCCCCTTGAGGTGTTACGCGCGTAAATTTTCCTTATTTTTGGTGGAAAACTTATTATTCACTCATATAATATACTACAAGGCAGATCATAACTAAGTACTCTGCTTTGAAAGGGCCCCCCTACAGAAACTGTAATGTGTAGGTACTTTCCTTTCAAAGGGCCCCAAATAGCAACTGCAATTTAAAAGTAATCTGCTTCCAAAGGGGCCCCAACATCCACTGAAATTTGCAAGTACTCTGCTTTTAAACGCCATTGAAGGGGCCCCTAAAAGAAACTGTAATATGAAAGTAGCCTACTGTGCTTCCAAAAGGGCCCCCAACAGCAACTGTAATGTGTAAGTACCTTGCTTTCACAGGGTTCCCAACAGCAGTTGTAATGTGTAAGCACCTTCCTTTGTGAGGGGCCTCCAGCAATCACTGAAATGTGTAAGTACCCTGCTTTCACAGGGCCCCCAACAGCAACTGTAATGTGCAAGTACTATGCTTTCAAAGGGGACCCAAACAGCAACTTTAATGTGCAAGTAGTCCTTCCTTTCAAAGGGACCACACCAACATCTCCAATGAACAAATAAAAAAATCTTCAAGCCAGCTTATATACCTAAAAACATTGTGGGTTAAAATTTCTTCCAAAAAGTTCTGAAAAGACCTTATCAAATAAGAGCAAACCAAATGATGACTTTTTAATAGCAAATGATAATTATTGATTTCAAATGATGATTTTTAGATATTGAAGTGTTTGGTATATTGAAAATTTTATGAAAATGCCACAGTTGAACAGATGGTAGTCTTTTTTGTCTCCGAGTTGAAAAGGTTAGACAAATTCCTCATTTTTTGTGACGTTGCACCTTAGTGAACATTTCCATCAGAAAATAAAACAACATGCAATTGTTATAGCAGGGACCACACTACATCTTTTAATTAGGACATTTTCTTCTTAGTTCACAAAGTAATTTTGTACTATTGCTGTTGTGCTGCAAAGACTGTTCTTAAGCAAGGCTACATTCATGCTTATCAGGTAGCAGAAATGGCAATCTTGAGTATTATGAGTACTCGTTTTAGGTGGTTTGAATTTAGCCTATGCTTGACGTCACAGGTCATTTGAAGCTTGACTAGTAAATGGTTGGTTTAAGGTAGACTTGGTAGGTGATGTTGAAGTTATTTTGCCAGCTCTTAGCCAGTATAACTTGAACCGTTTTCTCTTAGCATAGATTTAATCAATTGTGTAGGATACTTGCTGCAGTAGTAATGTTTGCGGTAAGATATATGATGAATTATTTCCTACTTCTGCACAATTTTCAAACAACTAGTGTCAATGCAGGATGAGGGCAGCCTTGACTCATCCAGCCTCAAAGCTTTCCAAAACAAGTCTCAGGTTGGATGCTTAAAAGGATGAAAGTTTTAAATCTTCTTGGTTGTTGTTTATAGTTTCATGGATTCCTATAAAGACATGAATGTGAACAAATCCGGGATACCAACTACCAAGCATTTTTTCAAAAGGGGAAAGTGTGAAACTTTCAAGGAGTTAACTTTGTGGTTTATTGATGGTGAATGCAGTGAGATGGGGCGTGAAAATGAAGAAGTGGGGTCGATGCCAACTTGCTATTGCCTAACTTTTATGTGTTGCCAGCCGTATCTTCCCAACTTTCAGTGTTTTCAAAGTTGTGTATCATGAACACCATTTTGCATTTTCTCCTTTAGCTATGTCAGTAATGCCGTAGTCTTAGGAACGTATCCTTCGGTGGCCATATCTTAGGTTTGATCAAAAGTTATTATCACGGATGGCTGAGTATGATGACGTCATCAGAGGGCCCCTCCTTTTAGTCATGCCTCGGGCCCCCCCAACCCTAAACCCACCACTGGTCGCTGTCACCTGAAGAAACGTGCGGGAGATCATTTTTAAAGAACTTGAATAAATCACAACAAAAGTCAGTTGACAAATCACGCACCCAAGAAAAAAAATCCTGCTTCTACCACTTGCTCCGGTGTTACATTCATCTGCCACACTGGCCATCCACGATGGAACGTCACAAACCTTGCACTCTTCTCCTTAGAGAGAACATTCATTTAAATGTGACACACTCTAACCGGATAAATGGTACAGTCGGTTGAGCACGCGTCACTAACCTGGCTTCTTTCAAAAATCATCTACAACTTGCAAAAAACGATACTAGTTAATGCAAGGCCTTATGTTCTCTCTAGAAGGCCTTGGTTTATGAGGCGACGAACCAGGATGCCGCGTGACGCATTTGTAAGATGTAGGAGTTAGATCGGGTAGGTCTATTGTGCATAACCATACGCGTACGGGAAGGCATTTTACTGGGGGTCCGAAAAAATTTGCCCTAGAAATAAACAAATCGCCCTGAAACTAACTTTCCAGTTTAATCTGAATGGGGCCTGAAACCTTATGTAAATCTGTTCTATACAGTTGAATTCGTTTATAACGGCTTCGCCTATAACGTTACATTTTTCTCGGTCGCGATGGAATCTTTTACATGCATTTCAATTCGGTTATAACGTCAATTCGGTAATAACGTTCTTTATAATCCCCCAGAGGTGCCATTATAGGCAAACTCTGTAGTTACCTTGCTTGTTAGCTCAAAGGGGTGAAGTTCTTTGCATGTTGTGTTCTCCCAGACAAGAAACTTTACTGTAATTGCTTTTACTGATGTTATAGTCATAAATGACTACAACATGACCAGAGACATTGAAGAACTATACAATGATGATAAGATCGATGATTTACGTTCTGAAAATGACATTGTG
>JGI24159J19872_10009888_pt1 | contig 12500 bp, 5 predicted proteins | sample Ectturendosymbi4_FD_19872 | JGI IMG/M metagenome (IMG submission 19872)
CCCCCCCCCCCCGACCGGGGGTACGGGGCTGCCTTGCCACGGCACTGGTTGCACTACATTACTGCGAGATTTATATCATGGAGATTTGCTCTCATAAACAATATCTCTTTCGCCCCATCAAGGCACTCAATTTAGGTGCTTTGCCGCGGTAAAGCACACGCTTGGACTAACGCGCAGGCCTTGATAAATATTCCGAACGTTTTCCAACACAGTTGTCAGATTCTCCCCATATCCAGTTTTACCACGTTTCCTACAGTCAAGAGTTGGTTCACTTCCTTAAAGTTACAGGGACTGTATACTGAGGCACATTGGCAAGTTACCAGATTAGCAAACAGCTCGATCGGGTTGTAACCTGAACAATTTGTGTCACAACTACATAATCATGAACCCGTTAAGAGTGAAAGGCCAGTAAACATTTGCGGTGTGATTCTATCTGCCTGACATCACGTCGCTCTTAGCCAATAAAACAAAAGCAACCAGCAGCAAAAGTTTGTTTCGCGATCGCGATGCTTTTGTTAGGTTCTTCTGGATGATCCAGGCCGTTCGTGCTATAGTAACAAAATGAAAGGCTCACTTTAGTGTTTTAAATAAAGCTTTACTAGTTTTCTTCATCATAATGTATGGATATTGGTTTCGCTTCTCGTATGCTAGCTATTTTCACACGAGAGACGTGCCTTTAGAGACTTTTACTGTAGAGATGAACTTTCAACAAACACAACGAATCACTGCCGCTCCAAACGAGTGGAATACGAGCTCGTCGTTTTGAAATTGCAAGGGCGTCGCAAGCTTAAATCCTGCTTAGATCCATTTTTTGCATCTGAAGAAGCTCTCCGGATTTTAATTCCGTTTGCTGCCTCGTACTTGCGCGAAGCTGGCTTTTGCGCTGTTGCAATAATAAAACAAAGATAAGCATCGAAAGAGAAATGCGCTCAGTCGTTTCAAACATAACACCGTATTTTATTTCACAAGCAAGCTGATGAATCGCATTAAATACCAATCCCTGAATATTTATTGGTGCAGTGCGTCGTTTGATTTTATGCATATGATTAGTGCGTTGGGAGTTCAGGCAAGTTGGGAATCACTCAATACGCGAATGCTTGCAGTTCAGATCCACACAACAAATTGCGTTGCCTTCAAAAGTCATCAAACTGCGTTGCCTTCAAAAGTCATCTAACCTAAGGAGATAGGCAAGCGAGTTGTTGTCGAGTGGTCGATTTTTTCAGCGCAGGACTAACGTAAAGACTGTGCTAAACGTATAGACTGCAGCGGCCTGTGTAGACCTACTTGTATGATCTTTCCCCGTACGGCAAGAGTTGATTTTGTCTGGGTCTGGCCCAGTGGCCGCTCACCTTCTAATCTTCTATGCCATGGGTTTCCACACTTTCTCGTCAGAGGGCGACATAAGCTATTACGCAACAGTTCAAGGGTCGGACATCTTACGTAATGTGATTCTTCGGGACATGTTACATTCTAACAAATCAACAAATGTGTCGTAAAAGATTTAATTTTTCATTATAATTAACAAAATGTCTTCGCGGGCCGGATTAAATGGCTTAACGAGTGGGATTTGGCCAGCGGTCTGTAGGTTGGAGACCTCTTGTTCTATGCCATCCCCCCATCTCTTACCGTAAAAAAACAGCCAGTCATGGTTCATTCAAGTTCATCTACAAGCTGATACGGGTTCATCGGCATTACAAACAACTAGAGTTTTTGCCAAGATTTTGAAATGGGTATTGATTATATTTCATTAGTGCTGAAGATCTCGTGCAAGCCTCCCCCATTCTCATTCCCTGTGAAAGTTACTGTATTCAGAAAACTTCAAAAATACAAATCTGAGCTGTCAGTTAATGGTAAAGCGCAGGTTGGACAATGCTAAGAAATGCCTCAATTATGTCGACATCTGTGTACTATTATGTAATTAGAATTTGTGCTGAAAATTCGTTCTCGAGTGTATCCAGTGTTTTTCTAAGTCCAATTCTTACTTAATTGGCTCTTTATGAAACCAAAGTATTTCTATTTTGGCTTAGGATGTTGGATTACAGACTATGCATACATCACCTTCCCATATAAGATTAAGATTTATAGAAACGCATTTTGATTTAATGAAAGATTGATTTATCAAAAATATGACTTTCTGTAAATTCATGTTTTCGACACGCTCGTGCGTCTGTTCGCACTGTAATGTTGCTTGAAAAGGACACAAAGCATTTCCTTGCCAATATCCTCCTTTAGAACAATGTATGCCGCTGCTGCTGCTGCATAATAATCAAACTGTGAAACTCAAATGTTGCGCTGACCTTCAGATGCCGAGAGCGGAGAAATCGAACGGACCCACGTGCGCTGCGCACCGGAAAGGATTGAAGTGCTGATGGAAATGACAGGATTCGACAAAGCGGAACTGAAGTCTCTGTACAGAAATTTCAAGAACGTGAGGAGCATGCGCTTTCCGCTTGGCGTTGACGAAATCTGTCGAGTGAAATTATATTGTGATCGTGTTCCGTGCAGACAAGAGGATTGATCTGGTCCCGCCGTTATTTTGTGTTTGCAAAGGTTTCTTCACAAACGTCCTGTTCTTGCCGCTTTGCACAAAAGGGGATTTGGAATTTAAAACAAAGCAGCAATTGAAACAGTTCTGGTCCCCTTTATATTTAATGTTCTTCCCTGAAACAAAAAAAAATTATTTCGAAAGCAAATTTTATCGGGCCGTAAGAAGCGATGTAAAACCAGTCAGCAGCATGTAAGTTCCGATGGCAATTATTTATCCAGGTGAACTTTCATTCCACTTAAACCTCATCTTTTTGCCCATATACTGTAGATAGATCTATTTGGCGGTACTAACTTCATTGCACAGGATATGCTCTTCAATACGACGAAGGCTGGGGCACCGAAAAAACGCAAGAGGTTATCTAGTCAGGTGCCCTACAAATTAAATGAGATCGGCAAAAGTTCTATTATAAAAGGTTTTGTCGACCGCAAGATGTGCTGTCGCAGTCCGATGCACAAGTTGTGGGATTAATGACCAAATTGTGAAGAGGATACTCTTGTCGGAGACAAGTAGCCATAACGGTTAAGTGTCATGGACCGCAAAGTTCCAGAAAAAAAAGCAGACTAACAAGAAATCCTCTTCTGGTTGCAATAACCTGCCTTGATCCACGCACACCCATGTCAAAGACAGTTTTAATGGTTCTTTGAGTCGTTTTGCAGCAATCGGGGATCCACCTTAGTTCGAGCTGCTCTCCGCCCGAAATGCAGACTCCAGGGATTGTAAGGGGTTCTTTTTTGGAGACAGGGCCTGGTGTTAAAATTCATCTGCTTCTTCTGCAGATTTTTTTGATATTCTGCAACAAAGAACTGGACCACGGCAGCAACGTATTCGCAAACTAGCAGGCTAGTTATATTAAAACACGTAGAAAAGGAAAACTGCAAACGCACATACGAGCGCACTTGAGTAATTAGATGCATTGACATTTGACAATCGCACCATGTAACATAACGCAAACTTCGAAAATAGACGCCGACTTTCGGTGTGGTTCTCCGGTAGGGGGCAAGGGGACAACAAATGGAAGGCATTACTCACGATGATTCTTGTAATTTTCATTAAGCGAGTTCCTACATCGTTTTTTGGAGGTGACTGTTGGCAATTCCCTAAGAGAGGAATCTGTTTGTCGCCAGATTCTTGGGCCTTTGTTTGAACCTGACTGATCTTTTTCCGAATTGGTATAGACTGGTTGACAGAAGTATTGGCCAGAAGTAGAACTTCTGGTTTGGTGGGTGTGCACAGAACTAACGGTAGTATAGAGACGATTCAATGTGCTGGGCATTCTGTCGCTGTAGAAGTTGTGCATAAGCTTAACAATTTCCAACTGATATGTCATCCGGTTTCAATAAATTTAATTGGCCACAAAGAGATGTTACATGGCATCGGTAAGAGCTCTTAATGATAGTCTTAATTATTTTGTTATGGATGGTGTTTAGTCTGTGTAGACTGGTTTTCGTTGCTGAGCCCCAAGCACCATTGGCATGCTGTAGGTAGGAGTATGCAAGGCTAAGATTGATCATAAGTGTGCTTGTTTTCAGGTAGTCTCGAATTCTATAAAATATACCCAAACGGCCTTTGAATTCGACAAAATGATCGAACAGAGTCGTGTAACAATTTGAGGCTCGAAATATTGTTCCAGATTGTGCAACGTGCATACAATCTGCTGGTAGGGCGAAATGCCCGGCCTTCATATGATTCCTTCAAAAGAGGCAATTGCCACTTTCCATACTGTTAACCTCAGTCAAACTTTTCTGCGATCATGGATCCGGAAGAGAGAAAAAGCAATCAAAGAAGTAAAACCACAGAGTGAATGAGCAGTTTGTGGGTTTTACCGTGCGATCTAATCGACTGTAATCTTGGTTAACATACTGCTTTCCATGGAAATCTTGAAAAAAATGTGTCATATGCGACAGAATTCACACTTGTAATACATGGGTTTGACGCTTCGTCGATAACTGTTTTTTTCAAAAGGACCAACCGCACTTATTTTGCTTACAGGTGAACAATGCGTAAATAGTGCCATCTTCTTTAAAACATTACCGCGTTTAGTGGTTAATGGTGCCAGTGAAGTTCGATTGGTTGTTTCTCATTGTTCACTTCATCACTGCGCCAGTCAAAATTTCCCCGCTCAAGTTTGCTGGTGAATACACCTTAGCTATCAGCTCGATTACCCCGGCGTGATCGACAGTCACAAACTTTCTGTTCACCGTTTATTGTTGTGCTGGATCGATACATTTATACAAAAACATTACGAGTACGGAAACAGGAAAAAGAAAAAGCAGGTTTTAAGTTTACTTTTTGTTATATTCCATTATTCCATTCGCTATGAATCAGATAAATTTAGTTTTAAATAGACAGTTGCGCAAATGATGCAAATGACTCCAGAATTGGTTCCTTAGGTTGTGTATGCGTTTGTAAATCTAAAAAGACGAATTGAAAAGATCTAAGAAGATGAAGATAAGGCAAATGTTAACACCGGTTTATTTCAAGTTAGGATAGGCGGAAGTCAGCTTGCTTCGATTCTTCTTGGCAAAGGTCAACTCTGATCGAAAATTGCTAACCAAATGTCAAACTGAATGGAAAGCAGAGTTTGACTGAGATCTGCACACGGCTGAATAGGTGCCTTAGAGACAGATTGCTCCCGACCTGAGACGTCTTTCTCGGCTCGTCATAAAACAAACTGCTCCTAATCAATATTACATCAAAAGAGTCGGTGCAGCCATCGAAATATCGATTCATCGCTTGAAAGACGCACTGCGTCGGGAAAAATCCTCACACGGCCCCGGCTTTTATACCCTGGGACAAAAGTTTAAAAACAGCTGTTGTTTTGAATCGTTTTAGTTTAAAAGCACACTGCAATGTAAGTTATTTTATTACGAACAAGAAAGGACACTTAAAAAAATATAAAGTACGAAACATATCTTCACAATGAAAACACTTTTTCAATAGTTTTCATGGCCGCTTCCATTCTTTATAACGGCATACACGCCCGACGTGGCTTACTGCTGACGAGGTTGAGGCGGTAATCAAGCGATATGTCTTTCACCCAAATTTCTTTTAGTGTAATTTGCAGTGCTGCAAAGCTATAGTAGAAGGTTGGCTTTCAGATAATTTATTCCTCAGCAAGCTGCATAAATTTTCAATTGAGTTGAGGTCAGAGCAGTTTCCTGGCTAGTCAAGCACTTGGATAAGCTTGTTCTCAAAAAGTTGCTTGTTCTCCACGTTTTTCAGTGCTGACAGATGCATTTCAGCTCATTTCTAGATGTACATTTTAGATCTTTCTGGTCAGATACACTGCTGAATGACTAAACCGCTCTGCCAGTGATGCCAGGTTATTTTGTATGAACAAGCAAATTTGAAAAACAAGCCTAGAATAGGTAATTTAACGGAAAAAAACAAGCCCAATTTGCGTTTGGTAGGAAAATTTAAAAATCATAAAACCAGCAGGTGAATTAAATATAAAAGCAGGGAGGCAAATGCAAAAAAACAAGCCGAAAATGTGCAAATTTACACAAAAACACGCCCAAATTTCGTTTTGCAGTAAATTGAAACAGCAAAAGTGCCATAAAATTTGAAAAAAAGCAATCTGCAAAAACAAGGCAAAAAGCAAGCTAATTTAATTAAAACAAGCCTAAAAACAAGCAAACCACAAGTCTTCAAAAAAAACGCAAATCCACAAAAAAACAAGGCCAAATTCGCGGGAAAACCGCAAGGTTGGCAACACTGCTCTGCGAGAATGAAACAAAACCTCATTCTACAGCATTTTATGTCAGCGAAATATATAAATTATGATGTAACCACACTAGCTATTTCGGGAATAACAAGTATGTCCATTACGAATATGTGGCGATATGTCTTTATTTTAAAAGTGGTCTTAAACTTTTGTCATAGGGTGATTTCTTTGCCTTCAAACTATGAACATATACTATCACATTTAAGTATGTACAGTACTTTCCACGATGAGTGTAAGCAAGGAATCGATCAGCAATTTTTAATAGGAAATCGATTTCACGTAAAATTATGCATCCTCAGTCCTTATTCAAACAGAATCTACTATCATACTATCACATTTTGTCACAAATTTAAGTGCGCGTGGCCGTATCGGAAATTTTCGCTAAGAGAGCTACAATTATAGAAATCGGAACAGCTTGGGAACTGGGCCAACCATAGAAAAACTGCCATTTTACTCGTGCAACTAAGCTGCCGTTGAAAAGCAACGCAAAATTGAATTTATGCACTGCGTTGTTTAACAAAGCGCAAGCTCAGTCGAGATCGTTCCTATTCACCGTATGCAATGCTGAATGTTCCAGAAAATTCGATAATGGACTATCTGACACACAAAATGACATTATTTGCATGTTCTTTTGTTTTTGTTTCATGAACATCTTTCATCTGCTTATAGGAAGCAAATGATTTAGCGTTTAATTTAGTATTGGAATGGAGACTGGCGAAACAAGCTTATAGAGAGTTTGGCGTAACTCTAACTTGCTTCGTGCCAATCACAATGAAACCTAGACTTTCCCGTGAGACCTAACTGTCAGCAACACAACTAATGGCGAGTGAGCTGGATGAAAGCTTAATCACAGAACAAAAATTGATTGCGTTGCTTGTCTGGTGCATTATTTAGGCCTGTTATATTTGGCACTGCGATGAACCAAAAATTGAACGAATGTTTCAGACACATTGCTAGAGCTTGAAACGACACCATAACAAAATAATGCCATTACATCATGGTGCAATATTTTTCAGCCTTATACACATGATTGACACCGTTAGGCTGCATTTCTATGGATCAACTTTTCAACGAAAAAATAGTCCAGACCTTTATTTTGTTTGCTGCTGATTCGGTGACATAGTGTCGGAAAACGACTTCAGATTTTTAATGGTTCCGTGTGCTTCTGGAACTTATTATTCAGTACCAGGCCCCTTATCGTGTAAAGGAAAAAAACGATGAAAAAGCGATTCTCTGCTTTTTTCAACTTCAAAAAATGTGTGTAGCCAATACTTACACGACTAACTGAAGCTTTCAAGCAAAATCCTGAAAAATGTGTCCAAGAGATCCGGCTACCTACCAGGCAAACGCCGTGAATGTTGATCAAATTATCGACAATCCTTTTCTGAGTGCGCTTCTATTTTATGTTTTTCTAGGAATGCCCCACCGGTGTTGCCACTGAGGAACGATTCAAAACCATATACGGCCAGTTCTTTCCCAACGGAGGTAAAAAGAAGTAGCTGAATATTTTGCGTATGATTTGATTGCAAGATGCAAAACGAGCGGCTTGGGTTTCAGAAAGCTTTTTATGGAAGATGGCAAGAGAGAGAAAGCGCTTGTTTTCACTGTTCCGTTCATGAGCTGTTGTAGAGCTTGCAAATTTGAACTTAGTATCTTGTCACGGCAAGGAACATCTTTCTCTTGCCTCTCCAGCAGTGCATGTTAATAACACGCGGGGTGTGGCAGCTATTTAGACCACATGTCTGTTTCTTTTTGGACGTATAAAATAAAAAAAGCTTTAACGTGCTACACCCAGCAAATTATTTATTCTGAGATGCGCTAGCGTATTGTGCAATCACTGTCTTACCGTTGATATTTTACCAGACTCCGATCTTTACGCCCATTACGTCTTTCGAACATTCGACCAGCAGAACGAAGGATTTGTAACTTTTCAGGTAAAATTATTTTTTATTTAAGCGAACATTTTAATTGACTACCTGAAAGAACCCAGTGGTGAGGTATTGCATAAAAAAACAGTAGAAATATAAACTATTACGAAGCCTAGGCTCAACACATTTTGTGAAGGCCATTGCATAATTTTGCGTTGTGCAAGGCCGGTTCCCGTAAGATCTTGGTATTTTTTTGATGTTGTTGGCGTTTTCAATACGCAAGCTATTGGCTGTTGTGATGAATCCATCTTCAACCTACGGAAAATTAGTCCCAAAACTATAGCTTGCTGGCAGTCATGACGGTCTTGCATTAAATTTATTTTTAAAGAAGCTGGCGCCCACACAGGGAACTGTTGCCGCATGAGCTTATTATGTGATTTAGTTGCGATTTTTTTCATTTATTTAACACCAAATGCGTCTGCGGTAATCACACCCAAATAGTTTAAGTTCACTAAAAGCACTTAGCAAATAAGGCAAAGCTTGGTGCATTGCTCTGTGATTTAAATCCGGCAGAAAATCTTAACTTCAACAAAAGTCATAACAAATCATGTGCAAAGTGTCGCTTTTAAATTTTGAGCAACGAAACATGTTCTGCACCTCAGCATGATAGAAACGAACAAACCGACCGGCGGACGAAGTTTGGCTAAACTTTTGTTGGCGTTAGGAGCATTCTACTGAGCAAGTGCACTGGGCTATGTTCAAGGTCTACTGACATTCCCAGATAAGAATTCTGGCGAAGGGTAAAATCAAAAACCTTGCTTTAGCAGCAGTTAGATGGCCCGAAAAAATGCACAATATTTGAACGCAAAGATGGACTTTCAGCGCAACTATCTAAAGTATGCTGAGCAGGTTCTCGGATTTATTGCGACCAGTAGACTAAATTTAATCAGATAAAAAGCAAAAGAAGTTGCGCTGAGTTGAACCTGATTCTTGTCGTTCACGGTGTCTCACAGAGCCGTTTCGTCTTTGTTTTGCAGTTCCCAAGTTTTGGATTTCAGTAAAATCCTTCCAGTTGTCACACCATACGGTACTGTTAATGACTTTATAATAAATTGCAAGTCGGGATGTTGCCGAATATTAAAAAAGTTACTGCCCTGTTTTCTGCTCTATCAAGGGACAGCGCACAGTACGACTTGTGTTTGCAGCAATTCGTTCTTGGCCTTGCGACTGTTTTGAAAGGATCAGTTACGGACAAGATGCACTGGACTTTCCGCTTGTACAATATTAAGCAAGACGGACATTTAACAAGAGAAGTACGTGAGTTGCTGTGGTTTTATGCTGTAGATTTCTGCGATAGTTTGCAACAGGGCGGTCTTGCCGGAGCCCAAACAATTTTGGATGGCTGAAGCCGGAGCCGAAAATTTTTAGGTGGTGGAACCGGAGCCTGAAATTTGGGTCCCGGTTCCACAGACATAGTTCATAGGGTAATCTAGTTGTACAAATATTACAATGGTTTTTAGTTTTCAATGGACGAACTTGTTGTGAAGCCGGAGCCGGAGCCAACGTCTAGATGTCGGAGCCGGAGCCAATAAATTTAAATGCTTGGAGCTGGAGCCGGAACCTAAAATTAAGCTCCGGCTCCACAGCCCTGGTTTCCAGTCGACTTTCTATCAACAATTGCCTGCGCTCCTCCTTACACTTTTCATTAGGTTCTTTAAATATGTTTTCGTGCGTTTACTCAGCGTTAGATGGTTAGACGTTGTTCGCTGTCCTGTTAACATCAATATTTTTATCATAAGACTGATTAAACAAATCTGATTAAATTGTTTTTAGCTGCGAAAAAACGCAGCATGTGGCACGAAATCTGCAAAAACTTGCAGATTATTTCAGGGGCAGTGGGTCTGAAATTACTTTAAAATATTGTTGTCATGGTGTTTTAAGATTGCACGTATTTCTACCTTTTGCAATAGTGCAAAAAAGATTAACAGTTAACTACACACGTAATTGTATCAACCACAAAAGTAGTTTGTGTTTATTTGCCTTAAAATACCTGCTTATACTATTATGAAGGGATGACGGCATTTATCAAAGCCCTGGCTTGAATTAGAAACATAATGAGAATCAATGTTATTGTTTCGGAAGGCTCAACAAGCTTGGAACAGTACTAGGATTGCGATCTCGTTGTTATTTTTATTTGTAAAGCCCACGTTTTTCAGACCCAATAAAACAGGGGTGTGCAACAGGCGGCCCGCGGGCCACAACCCGGCCCGCCAAGCCATGTAATGTGGCTCTTGCCACACTCTGATTTTTCCCACTCTTTCCCATTTTTCCCACACACTCTGATTCATTGTGTACATGAAAAAACTAAATTTTTCGTGCGGCCCAGCTAGATGTCTGAAGTTGGTTATATGGCCCACCGACAAAAAATGTTGCACACCCCTGCAATAAAATGTCTGAGTGTTGAGAACAAAGAGAATGGGATTGATACAGAAATCCATTCAAAAACAGTTTGGTGCATTTCAGTTCAGTTTCGTTAGATTCGCTCTAGTGCCACGGGTGGTCTGCGGCTACGCGTCTGCTCTTGCAGCGTGCTCGACCCACTGCACCACTTAACCGATTGGTGCATTTCAAGTGCTGATAACCTGCTCTCAGTAAAACATGCAGAAAGCGTGCTGATTGTTTTAGTAATAACAAAAAATAAGCTGTTTTTCTAATCTCTTCTTGCGAAATGAGCTAAAACTTAAAGAAAATGGATACCTCGGCAATAACACTTGGTGCTGAGAATTGATGGGCTTAACGTCGGTCAGATATTCACTTGTTATATTTGAAGTATGAACGTACGCACAAACATAGTCTTAGTAGAAGAGGTTTGGACACTATATTTGAAATACTTACTTTAGTGTAATTTTCAGCATCTGCTAAACAAGGATCAGTAAGCATTGCGACACTTACATGCGTCTGACTGATGTTCAAGGGTGCTGTTTGTTAATACAATGTCATTCATATGTGATGCGTTCTCTTGCATGTCTTGTGTCACTAGTTTTCATAAATTCAGCCTACTCCTTCAGTACCCCTCTGAAAAGTTCGAAGACAGCAGGTCTGCCAAACGAGGAAACTAAAACCAGTTTGATAATAACGTTCTGTTGGAACTGTATTCAGCACTGTTCTTTACAGAATTAAGTCATCTCACAAAATGGTGGCACAAATCTCAACACCTACGTGATTTTTAATGAACGACTTCAGCACTTAAGCTTATAACAAAGCTCGCTTTATTTCAACGGATCAGTACTGTGGTGAACGGTCCACCACAAGAAACAGTTTTGTCTATCAACCCAACCATTAGCGAGAAACTAGCAATAGGCTTATCCATGGGAATATATCCCAAATGGATTTGTCCCATTGATTGGCATAGTGGAGTGGAAATTTGTTCCATGTTATTAAGTTTAGCCTAATATAACAGTTATTTTCTGAAGCTGAATACCATTATTATAAGCTGATAGCACAGTAAGCATTATACCTTAACACACTACCAGGGCGTATGGTTGCGAAGCCTCCAAATATAAGATTCTTGGACCCTTTTCGGTGGCAACTGACAAACGTTTGCCTAATTTTCATTTCCCTTCCCCCTAATTGGAATTTTGGCATATTTGTTTTTGATGCGGGCCATATGAAATGTTCACACGGGCCGCATTTGGCCGCAGGTCACCACCCCTACTGTAGAGGATATAAGTTCGGCACGCACATGATATAATGTACTTCATTCTACTAGTTTCGTGGGAACCCCATTGTATTGGATGGACAGGCACAGATTGCCATGGGATTGGACATAAAAATGTGTCCCATGGACAAGCATGACTAGCTGCTCTGCAGAGCAACGCAAAAGTTTTCATACAAACGTTTCTTTTACGTAGTTTGATAAAAACACATCAACAGATTTCAATATCTTCATTAGGTTGAATTTCTGCTGAGCATTGTAACGCAAGTGATATTTTCGACTGAAGTTGTTGTGGTTGAAACTGCACCACTGCAGGCAAACTATTTATGTTAGAAAATTTTGCATTGAAAAATGTTTGTAAAGTTTAGTTCAGTATAAACTGCAATCAAAACGTTCGGCGATGTCAGCTATTCTTTTAGCATAGCTTTCATTTTTCAATTTATCTTTTCTTTAAACCTTGCTGATGAAATTGTACTTCTGACCTGCAAAGTTATTATTTTGTCTACAACGTAAAGCCTAAGCTAAAGAAGTCCTCTTATTGTATCAGTCTCAATTGTTCGTCTAAATAAGAGGCAGTCCCGCGTCTGTTTCTTCAGAGTTTTCAGCTTCCTTTAAAACTGTTTCAACTTGTTTTAAGTAAAAAAA
>JGI24159J19872_10009889_pt1 | contig 12500 bp, 8 predicted proteins | sample Ectturendosymbi4_FD_19872 | JGI IMG/M metagenome (IMG submission 19872)
CATCGACCAACGAGAGAATGGGAAGAAACTTTCCATGGTCAATGTGAACATAAGAAGGAAAACCTGCAAGACTGAACAACAGGGCAAAGCAGTTAGTCACGGATAACGTTGAAGTATCTTTGCAGCCAAATGCAAAAGGGAATTNGCTGTACTCGTCAACAACTATCAGAAGATACTTGTTCCCTTTGTAGAAAGTTGTGAGAGGGCCTTTGAAGTCTATGCTGACGCGTTCCCACACTTGACTGGCTTTAATGAACTTATTTCGTGGCGGTTGATAAAATCGCGGTTTTAAGGCGGAGCCAGTAGTACACTGCGCTCATGCCTCGCGAACCTTTTCCATTGAAAAAGCTAAGTTTTTGCTACGANTAAAGTTCCAAATGAGTAATACCGGGATGCCCTAAAGATACATGTAATCCTGTTAGTTCACTAGAACGATGAATGGCACCACATACTCGATACAACACGTCGGCTGTTGTGTTTTCACTTCCAGGTCGATATTGCACATGTTACGTATACATGCCAAGTTCGGCTCGCCATGCTTGAATCTTAGCATTCTTGATTTTTCCTCGACAGCTTTTGTCAAACATGGATGCTAATGATCGTTGATCCGTTATAATTTTGAACGGTTTACCGTACAGAAAATGGCCCCACTTCCCAACAGCTTCAATAATCGAGGCACAACTTCTTTTCCTACCTTTGGATAATTGCATTCAGTTTTTGACAGTGTTCGAGGCGTCAATGCAAGTTCGTTCTGGTTGAGAGTGGCAGCTCTGGCAAAATCCGATGCATCACATTAAACAGTGAAAGGTTCTCGCTCATCTGTACAGCCTAGACAAGCCTTGACTAATTCTGACCGCAGTTGTTCAAAGGCAGTCAATGCTTCACGCGATAAAGNAAAGGCAACGCTGCTAACGGTGGAGGTTTCATTTTACCAGAATAGTTTTATCCATCGCGCATAATATGCGAACGTACCTCACCGTCGCTTCACTTCTCGATGGTTTTGCGGCACAGGAAGTTCCATCAAAGGACGTAAACATTCCGGATCAGGATTGACTAAACTGCGTGAAACCCGAGAATATCATTTCCGGCACAGCCATGACAGACTTTGCTTCATTAAAAGTCGAGTTTAAGTGCGACTCGACGCCCAGAAACCTTTCAAGGATTTGATCGTGGTCAGCTTTATTAGTTCCACCGATAGTTATGTTATCGAGGTAAGCGTAAGTACGTTGCGGTTATTTTGAGAAATGATGCCATTATTCTTTGAAAGGCGGATATGCTGTTGGCAACACCAAACGGAAGACGTCGGTTTTGGTCAAGTTTTCCGTCAGCCTCAAACGCGGTGTACGCGCGGTCTTCTTTCTCGGTCTAGACTTTGGAGTCTAGAGCAGAGGTTCCCAACCTGGGGTACATGTACCCCTAGGGGTACATTTGTCTATCCGAAGGGGTGCATTTAAGGTTAACAATAGAAGAGAAATATATATTTACGTATGTTTGATTTCCATATATTTATATATATATATCAGTGAATATTATTTTAAAAAGCCGTTATATGCTTTTTTAGAAATGTATCTGTCATTAATCATGATAAAATATTTTATCATAAGACATTTTAGGGGTACATGTTCATCTGTCGGAATGCTGAAGGGGTACATGGTCAGAGAAAGGTTGGTAACCCCTGGTCTAGAGGTATCAACTTGTATTTAACTAGTTCGTGCGCGTGATGGTCAATTTTGTGAAGAAGATGCGCGTCTAACTCTGTGAAACGATTTATGGTTAGGGAATAATCGATCACCATTCTGCGTTTGTGCCTTTCGTCCTTTGTTACTAACACTTGAGCACGCCATGGTCTTTCAGAAGGGTCTACAATCCCTTGATCAAGCAATCTGTTCACTGCTTCTGTTATAAACTCGAGTCTTCAGCATTGAATCGTCTGGAGAGACTGGAATTGGACGGACTTTCGGATTTTGAAACTGAAAAGTGCGCGGGGTATACCATTTGCAGCGGCAGCGCCGCACACTTTTGGTCGCCAACTCGGATCGGCTTACGAGGACCTCCGGTTGCAAACCTAGTGGACCGATGCATCTTTAAGAAATCTAAAACTGATATCACGTCAGCACAAAGGTTGTCCACAATGCCTAATTGAAGTTTGTAGGATCCCTTATGGGTGGAAATATTACTTGTTGCAACTCCACGTTACCTTTGCAAAAGAACCTATTGACGCTAAGGCTATGCTAGAGCTTTGACTCTTGCATTCTAACCCAAGTTCTTTTTACAATGTCTGAGTTAACGTACCTGTCCAATGCCCCAGTGTCCAGCAAAGCACTGGCTGGTAGTCCTTGCATTTACAATATCAACAACAGCAGATTGTAAGCAAGACGGAGCCCCGGTCATGGAAGCGATTTAATGCTCAGGCTGAAGTGCAACCGAGATATTCGGGCGAGTAGACGTCGAGAGACAAACCTTGGCAAAGTGCACCGTTTTTCCGCATTCGTTACACTCAGCATTCCGAGCAGGACAGCGGCGTCGGAAGTGATACTGGCCTCCACATAAAAAGCATTTCCTTTTCTGAGCGGGAGCAGAAGCAGACTCAGCTTTTTTGTCAATGCATCTTAGGTTGTAGTTACTGTCTGTTGATCATATAAACCACTACCTTGCTGAGGATCAGCAACAGACGCTGCGATCGGCTGCGAATTAATGGAGGATTGCTGCCGCGCTCGTTGGAAAGAATAAGCCTCTTCATACGGTGCTTCGAGCGAGAGGTCATCTTTTTCCAAGTCTCTGGCGGATGCCCTGCGAGTTAAAACCATTGAGTTCTTTAAGCGCCCCCGATAATTCTTCACGGTACTGTTCGGCACTCACCGCTTGCAACGAAGTATTTTTTGAAAGTAAGTTTCAAGCTTGGAGGAATTATTGAAGACTTTCTGCAGTTTGTTGTTTTCGAGTCGCAAGTAGATGTCTCGTGAAAACGTCGTTTTTACTGTTTGCGTAGGGCGCACACACGCTCAAGTGCAAATAAAGCCTCGTCGTATGTCTCACAGTCTTATACGTGTAAGAATAAACCGCAGGAGACAAAAACTTAACAATCAGTCCTTTTTTGTTCACCGCGATACCAATATTTGTCGCGGCTTGACCTGCCTCTACGGTTTGCAGGAATGTTTCGAAAGTGCCAAGCCAGTACTTCACCGCTGCAGCAGCCTCTGGATCATTCGGCGATGTTTCAAGGTCTTTCGGCTTTAGAAAACGAGTCATAGTATGGAAAATTAAATTCATCTGACCTGTAGCAACAACATATTTTTCTTAGAAGAACTCAGGCTTTCATGCACTATAACTTTAGACAAGCATAGTAACGCATCAAGCTGCAAGAAAGAAAAACAAAACGATTTAAACTAAACATTCGACTTAACAGTTTGGTCGAGCAAGCATACCAGACCGACAAAACACGTTCTGAGGCAAACAAGCAGAGAAGCTGACAAGGGAGCAGTGGACGGTTGTGGCAGGCTGCATTCCAGCATGCCACGCAAAAATGCGACTACCATTATTACGAAAAAAGTACACCTCATCCCACTAGGAATTTTGTATTTTCATGGGTAGAATTTTGTTTAAAGGATTTTGTGTAAAATGTAATGTCACCATCATATTCTACCCAAAGGAATGGGGGGGTTTTAGCTGTGAATAACCGGTAAAGGGTCCATGTGATAAAAAGGGTTGAGGTTTAAGGGTTTGCTGCAGCGGAAGCGTTTTTCTCTTGTTGCAGATCGGGTGCTCACCGATGTCAACATTGAACTTAAAAGGCCGATGGGCAAAAGCGTTCGTCAACACCTTCTTGACGCCAAATCACACAGCAGTGGTTGTTTGAGAACTGTTCGCACCAATCAGTTGCAAGCATTGTCGGAGCTCTACCTGCGCGCAAGATGTGGAACAGAGGTTTGGAAATGCGTTTGCGTTCGATCAGGGCCTCCTAGATAGAGTGTTTTCTAGGAGGCCTTGGTTCGATGGTGTGTTCTAGCGTTGTTTTAGATATTTAAATAGTACCAGCTTTAGCTAGACATTTATCTATCTTATGTTTCCTTGCTGTAAGTGTTCACGTAGTGAACGAACGATTTGTAAGTTTGCCGTCAGGGCCACCACTTCAGTGAAAAGAACGTTTTTGTTTCCATTTTGAAGACAATTTATTTTTAAGAAGTCAAAATTTGGCCTGTAACACCATGACATCAGGCGACTGAGTGACTTCTTCCACCCTTCGCAGCTGAAGCATGATTGTCTCTGTTGTGTGATGTCAGCTTTGCTGGCTGTGGGTAAAAATGTTGTTGAAGTGTTTTTTTGCAAGACCTGCGTGGGTTGAAAATTTTTGTGTATTCTCCCCTTGAACTTATTAGACCCGTCCCCCGCTCCTTTAATCCTCTTCCAGACCAGTAGATTAACTGTTGCAACACTCTACCTATTCCGTTTGAGCTAAACAAAGTGGTAAAAATTGCAGTAGCCGCATGCATCCTAGAAGTAACGTACAACAGTGTAGAATTTTTGCTGCGTCACAAGCCGGCCGCTGGTTTGGAGTCTGTTCGGCGCCAAAACATTTTGTGAGTTGACACCAATATGTTGGAACCTGTTTTTTATGTTGCGGTGCGGGTTAGCAGTCAGTAACTACTTGTAGGTAGGCAGGTTTCCCTTTATTCATCTCGAGCCATCCCCGCCTTTAATTTAAGCCGCGTCCTCCCCGCACTCTTTCTGGTATGATCCGCACTGCCTTTGAAAATAGGATACCCGTGAATCGGTAAGTTGGACCCTACCTCAAAAGTGTCTAGTGCAGGGGTCTCAAACTCAAATTGCTCGGAGGGCCAAATAGGACTTCTAAAGTAACCCGAGGACCGCATTATGACCCTGACGCAACAATGTCAGTACCTAAACCTTACTAGAAACAAGTTTTACATCTTATTTCTTGTGAAAGGCAGCAAGAGTTACAGGCAAATCATTTCTAACCGTCTCTCCATTCGTTTGAAAGGAACATGTTCACTCGCTAGCTGGGCACTTTTAAACACCGTTGAATAAACAAAATTACCTTGATGTTTATTATTGGAAGATTCCCGAAACGTATCGCGGGCCGCACAAAAGGCCTTGGCGGGCCACATGCAGGTCGCGTGTTGAGTCCCCTAATCTAGTGCCTATGCACCACGAATGGGATCAATCTGAAGTTGAGTTCGTAGTTTGTGAAAAGTTTCGACGAAATCAGTATTTGAAGATATGTATTCTTCAGTAAATGAGAAATTGGAAGTCAGTAGTGCCGAATCCAAAAATAATTTTTTTTCATTTGAAGTTTTTCTGATCTGTGTGATTCTTAAGAGAATAGATTTTAGTTCCCGACGCAAATTATCTCGTTTTCTTGGTCTTAGTTCATAGTATTGAAAGCAGGATTTGTTTCTAGCGTATTGTTGGTAAATAGTGACAGTTTTCAAACAGTTGGGAACCTGTTTTTTGTATTCTTTTTTTTCAAGTAAGATCCAGCATTTTAACAGCAGTTACCCCACACTTTTATACAAATATGTGTTTTTTCAGCCGTTCGGAATGTGTGAACATAAGAAATACGTGGACATGAGCTCCGATATAATATCAACGTAAGTAAAGGCTGATTTTACTAGTTCCTTCTCGAAATCTATGATAGGTATTTGTATATACAGGTTTGAACCCATTGCACCAGTGGTGCTCAACCAGGGATTCACAAAGCATTTTCTAGGGGTTCGCAGAAACCTGCATTACTGAAAACCGTGAGGTGTTTCGAGGGTTCCTAGCTCTAGGACCTTGGGTTTCTGCCCCTGCGAACCTCCTAAGAGGGTAAGCGGGTATGAAAATGAATGAGACAACCTATGAGTACCGTCATGGTTACGTCATAATTTGACAAGGGTATTGTTGTTGTTCATAACGCAAACTACAGTTCAAAACTCTTCGTGGATCTAATGTGGCAGCTGGCAGGACAAATTGCTTTTCAGTCTAATTAAGTACTTTGTTATGATCGCAGAGCCAGCTTGTTTAACGCAGACTAATGGTTTGTCAATCAAAAAAAGCACTGTCCTTGCAGCTTAGTGCAGCTTGTTCTTGAAGTTACTCAGTACGGCAACACTGTACGTACATATTCCATTTGCTTCTACATACCATTGTAAACCTTAATTTTCCGCTCTAGTGAACATCAAAGTGTCGAAATAATTTGGGAAACGCAATTGCGAATTTCTAGACTTGCCTGTGAGTTGTAATAGCAGATAGCTCACCAGCAACAAGTGAAATAATCATTTTGAACTAAATGACATTTTGCTAATGAACTTAATGCACGGTGCTTTGTTTGTGCACAAGAAAGATAAGTGTTTGCAGTGTAAGATTAGGTGTTATGCTCTGTGACCATCAGCTACAGTGAACATTGCAGCATTTCTGATTAAACTGTGACCAAAGCATATTTTTGAAGAACCCATAAACTGCTGAGAAAACGAAGGGGTGCGCAATTGTTTTTTGGGCAGTAAGAGGGTGCCGACATGAGAAAATGGTTGAGAACCATTGCTTTAGAATTTAGATAAATCCAGTATTCGAATCAAAGTGGTTTACTGAATTTGAGGCATAAAGTACAGGGTTCTCTAGACTGCTGTATTTATGCTTGAATTTAATTGATTAGAGCAGTGGTTCTCAACCGTTTGGCTGAAGGGGGCCAAATTTAGACTTCCGACTTTGTCAGAGGGCCGCACTAAAAATATTTTAACACAAGTCAATTGACACACTTCATTTTATAGCAGAACGAAGTCTATTACACGACATATTGGGGGTTTTGTTGAAAGACTGCTCAGCGCCGCACAAAGGGTGCTTGGGGGCCGCATGCGGTTCTCAAAACTGGCTGAGAACACTGGATCAGAGGAAAAATCGCCATAAATATGCGCTAACGATTTTGTTGAAATTCTCATTTCGCTTGGTAGCTAAGCAGATAGGATCGTCCCTCAAAATGTTGTTTCCACCCAGATTCGTGCTTTTCTTGCTGAAATTCGTACTAGTTTGCTGGAAATGTACGTTTTTGGACGCTCAGGTCAATCAGTGCAGCTGCACCTTAAGTTAAACTACTTTTGACCTTTCTAGATTACGTCACCGGACGCATAGGAAAAAAAGCAAAGAGAGGCGAAAAGACTTGCATCGCCAAAATGCTCTTGCGCGCGATAGCAGGGAGGACAGTCAGTCTGCGCACGATGCTCAGCAAAGTTTTCGTAGCGCCGGTAGCATTGCTGGCGAAACACCTCCGATATCTGGTGCTTCCACTGATAAAGCTGACTATGGGCTTTTCAACCGTACCACCACGGATTTGGCCAGTGATAACAGGTTGAAGTCGGACACCATGCCGTTGCTTAAACGTGAAGGCGAAAGGACGTGATGCTCAAACCACTTCTATTTTTACCTTGTCACATGTTACAGTCGCACGGCGACGCCAAAACCCACTAGTATTTTGCACTCTGTACTAATATGCTTCTGAATTTTTGTGCTTGATGCGAGATTGGCAATTACTCCCGTTCCGAACGCTGTGGTTTCTTCATCGCTTGCGTTGCCGTTCAAACGACAGTGAACTTATTATCGCAAAGCTTTTAAAAGAACTTAACACTGCCGCGATATAAATTCACCTAACTGGCGGTAGGCACAATGCGAAATATTCTGTGTAAGTTTCAGCGAGTTGTATTAAATCAGCTGATCAAATCGTTGCTATCCAGTGACTTTGTGGCGTACGTTCGTATACGTTCTGATTCTTGCGTTTCACCATTGTGGTTTGATGAACTGAATTTTACCCACCGAAATGTTTAATGTTATCAGTGGTAAATGAAGAACAATTATTTAATCGGATAGGTTGATGGCTGTTTCTTTTGCCCAGTGTTGCTAAAACCACCGTCGTAAAATGGCATGTATCGTGTATGGAAGATGTTTGAAGTTGATGGTGAAATAACCTGTGGAACAAACATTTAAAATTATTTCAAAATAGCAGCGATTACGTTACATTCTGGCCATACGCATCGTTAGTTGTATCGTCTTGGCCGACTTCATTGAAAAGGATGTTGCTTGCTATTTAGAGGTGTTCAGGTCCCTTACATTAGAGACTCAATGAAAACTTATTAAGAGTTGCTCTCTGGTATGTTGTGCTTTGCTTTAAGCCATAACCCCTGGTCTCTGCATCATGATTTTAATCAAGCTGCAAAATGTTTTATAGTAGTCTGGTTTCATTCACTGAGGAACGTGCTGTGTTTACAAGATATTTGGCACAGTGATCTCTTAAAATCATTTACATATTGCATGGATGCCGTTTGTCAGATACGTACTTTTGTTCCACGTTACTGAAGCCAAAAAATGTGTTGCATAGTGCCACTATTGCTTTTCTTTCAACAACACTGCATATGTCAAAGCTTTGCTTCGATGGCGCAGGGAAAAACCGAATATTTTGAGAGTTAAGCATTTTTCAGTTGGTTGAGGAAATGACTTTTTCATGCACTTTCTCTCCGCCAATGTAGTGGATTTTTGAAACATTTATTGAGGCAGTGCTTTCTTCCAGGATTACTATTTGTATTCATTTGGAGACAATGTCGCCGGAACCGACCGCTTTGTGTTCTTTATCACTGCTACTTACCGGATTGACACGGGCGTTTGCTGCCATCTTCTATGATAGTTACTGAGAGGTGTCCATATCTTGATGTTACACTAATTTAAGTGAGTTCCCTTTCCATCTCATGAAATGTTTTACAGAATATTCGTTAAAGCCATCCTAGCAAAGCAAAATGTTTGTCAAAAACTGTCTAATTTTCTTATTTACTCTCGGCTGAAGGGTGATGCGGTGCATGGTTTGAAAAGGATTTTCGTCTTTTCCATTTGGTCTAGGTGGTTCTTTGAGATACTTAACGAAAAGCAAAGCCTGACCTTCGATCCCGTGCTATTTTCAAGACATTGTCTTTCATGTTCTCACGCTGTGTGGTTTTAGTTTCCATTACTACTGCGTTTTAAACTTAGCGTTTGGGAATTACGCAACTGAACGATCACGTAATCAGCTTTGCAACCATTGGTGATGTGCAGATTCAAACACAAATGAAGAAGCTGCCATAACTTCCTCGTTACATTGGCAAAAGTTTTCTGAATGACTCTTCACCAAAATTTTTAAAATTTATATTGAGCAAGTAGCGGTTACTTTGCATGTCGCAATTGTCTGGATACTGGAGCGTGTTATGTTTCTTTTTTATCTATGCAATGTGATGCGTATTCTTTATTACCGAATACTGAATATAAGAAACTTATTAAGTGATGCTGTATTGGGTGTGTGCGAAAGATTGTCGTTGGGCGCTAGTGATATTTTTTGATGTTTCAATGGAGCGTGGAAATTAAGATAGGGAAGAGCTTGATCCAGACTCACATGCCAGAAGCACGAGCGTCAGTTCGCCATTTACTACTTCCGGCGGAACAGAACATAAGATTGATTACATTTATGCAGAAGCAATTCGTCGATTTTCAACGAAACGACTTCTCAGTACGTCAAGTGCCCAGGTTTAGTTCGGTGCTCGCCCAGATGTGCTATAATTGAAAAGAAACAGATACATATGAAAGTCGCCCAACCTCATCTACTGGTCAGTGTTTGTGAGTTTACCTGTATATCTCACATTACACCTGATTCGGTGCTTTTCCGTATGCTGTTTCTTTTCCAGCGCTTCTTCGTATACAGCACGACATTACTCTGCCTTTTCAGTCCACATGAAAGGTGAGGTAATGTCGTTTGTGCACTAAAAACATCGCTGCAGGAGGCATGTTGACCTTTAAACCGACTGAAAGTTTGTGAAATATCATAATCGCGAAATTTTCGAACAAGTATCAAGTTAGTCTGGGCTGTTCACCGTTGTGAACAATATCACGAGTGTACAAGCCGTACATTTTTCATAACCCTCATGAAAGCCTACGAAAAAACAGTCAGTTGTACGTCTGGACAAGTGAACAATTTGTATCAAAAAAGCACAACAGATATAACTCATCTTCAACCGTGTGCCTGGCAGCAGAGATGTGCGAATTGCCTTTGCTTGTATTCTGATCCGCTCCTTTAAGAAACAGTCAGACCTGGTCCGAAAGGTTTTCTGATATTCAGAACCCGATCCATAATCGCTGACTAGTTACAATCATAAACCGTGTGTTTGAAACTACAGTTCGTGTGCGTTATTTAGGTTTTCATCATTTCACCCATAGACTTTTGCTTGCATTTTACAGGCCTGAAGATGCGGAATCGACGCGAAATCGATTTCCACTTTGCGAGCAGCTTTTGCTGCGTCGCCCTTGTGGAGACTTGTTGCTTAACTGCCACTGATTTCGTTTTTCAGACCAGAAAAAAAAACACAACATGCATACATTAGTTGCAGTCATTGTTCTAACTGCGCACCAATTATGCATGTTACTAAAATTTAGTTCGAGCTTGAACACTAAGCTGATGAGACAGACTTGAAGAAGAAACGGAAATCTGACACAGGACATCCATATGTTAATTTTCTCGATCGCATAAACACAAAATTCCCTTTTTATATCAGCTATGCTTCAATGGACTGGCATTTTTTGCATTTGTGAAACCCAACATACTGCCCTGTTCGCTCATCACAAATTCGCACAAACAGCTTCCAAATATCGTTTTTTTCTGTGCAAAACTTCTACGTGTACCTGTCTTCTTTTCAGGGGCGGATCCAGCCAGTAACTTTAGGGGGGACGATTTCAGTAATATTTGGCAGTCAAGGCTGACTACTGTAAGAGATGAAACATACTTCACAACACTGCTGTGACAAAACAATGGACGACTAAATGGCCTTATATCAGGAGTGTTGTTTTCCGAATTGTACAAAATCATGCTGAAAAAAGTTTGTAGGTTTTACGGGGGCGATCGCCCCATTCGCCCCTGCTTTTTTTGCAGCAGGCTTTATCTCCTCGATTTCCGAACAACTCGCCTTTATGACAAATCAAAAATTTCTCGCTAGTCTTACAACCCACAGCCGAAGTTCATTCTGCAGAGAACTTCAAATATTATCTATTCAATTGTAAGTTTTGATTCCGCGTCTGATAGGCTTGCCTTTATAAGGAAAATTCATTAACACGCGCAGATTTTAGTTCTAGAACAGTACAGTATACATGTGTGCAGAGCACGCTTGTAACGTTCACTACTGCTAGTCAGAATGACTTACTGTAAAATTACAAACTGGGCAAAAAGTGGGCAATGGGCATTACACAAAATTATTTTTTTGCGCGAATAGAGCTCAATTGAGGATCTACGTTGGGGTGGAAATATTTTAATGCAAACATGAATACTTCCAATTGTCGTAGTTGTAATTTAACACCCGATATTTAGAATCAGGGTTGCATAGTCGGTGCCGGAGGTTTTTGGGTGAGTCGGCTTCTTAACACTGGAAGTCGGATTTTTTGTCCGACTCCGAATGTCGAATTGGATTTTTGACATCACACTCCTAAATTGGGAATTCCTGTTAAAATGATACAACTTCTTTCGAAACGTTTGTTGAAACAGAGGTTTATTGCTGTGCACCACGATTTCCATTGATTTTAACAGCCAAATTTCATTCTCTCCCACGTTAAGGAGTCGGAGATTTTGGAAAGGTCGGAGCCGGAAATTTTGCGAAAGTCGGATATTTTACCTCCTACTTCGCAACCCTGATTTCAACTGTTGAAAAATAACAACCATCACAGTACTCCAGGTCGGCGGTTACAAAAAGGTAGGGGCCCACTGGGGCCGTCCATAAATGACGTCACACTATTTTGGGCACAAATCTACCCCTGCCCCCCTTGTCACATTTCGTCACAAGTGTTTAACCCCCCTTAAAATATAACGTCACAATTTGCAATCCACCCCTTACAGTTGCAGTTACAAATTTCTATCTATTTTGTGTCTGCCTAGACAAAAATTTCATCTGTTTTATAGATTTGATTTGTGCACGTTGTGGAAAGACCAACATTCTATTCGTAAAACGTCGAAAATACTGCACACATTGCTAAGCAAAGATTAACCACCAAAGTGTTTTCTACTTTGTTGAAGACCGAAACGAATGAATTACGTTGTGCGAATGTTTGCCATGACTGATTGCGGTTGTAGTCCTGTGCATGGATTTACCGTAGTGGTCGCTTTGCAATATTGAAGCAAAAACAAATCATACGAGCTTTTTGCAGTATAGTCTATCTGCAAGAGCGATTTCACAATACCGCACAGAAAACAAGTATGGCGCGCAAATGCAACACAGGACGGTAAATAACTCCTTTTGAGAAACGTTTAAATGATGGTGTATGCATAGGCTGTTAGATGAAATGAATTTTTCTAAAAACTGTTTCCTTCGAGATTGGCGCGTGGCTCACGGGAGGCTTCACTTGATCGTTGTGATCGGTGCGCAGTAAACACCGAACCGTAGACCACAAAAATGAAACAATCACAGTGGACTTTTGAGGTCCACAACTGCTTATGTTTTTCACAGAGGTTACGG
>JGI24159J19872_10009894_pt1 | contig 12497 bp, 5 predicted proteins | sample Ectturendosymbi4_FD_19872 | JGI IMG/M metagenome (IMG submission 19872)
ATGTTCATGCGTTCATCTTCATATCATTTCTGGTTGCGTGTTCATATTTTGAAGTGTAATAAACCTGTATCCCCGCATAAATGGGTATAACGGTCCTGTCATCAGCAGCTAGGGTTGGTGACATTGACTATTTGCCTTAGCGTAGTAGTCTCTTATAGGACCCAGCCTCGAGAACCCTGTCTAGTAAAGCAAAGATAAACGTTAAAATACATAAAGCGTTTAGCATAACTTGTTTTGCACCGAGTCTCTCGTGGACGGGTACTCTGAGCTAGGTTATTGGATCCAGCGAGGAGCGTCGGCCGCAAAATTGGCGCCCAACGTGGGGCTCGAGGCGTCAAAAATACCCATAGGGGGGCCCTAGGGGGTCCTGAACCTGTAAGGGACAGGAATCGAACCTACGACAAGAATACAGAGAATGGTCATAAGCCTTTGTGCATAATTGCTAAGTACCTTTCGGACTTAGAGAGTTTTTAAGAATGACCGAGGGCCATCCAGGTCCTCAGGGTGTTGAGTATGCCCTGCAAGGGGGTCCCAAATTGTTGGGAATAGAACAGAATCTTTACGAGGTCCGACCACTTTAAGCCATAGGTGACCTGCGGGTCTGGCCGCAACTGCAGAAAGACTAGATCAATTGGGAAAAGATCCAGTGATGCACAGCTAGGATCTTGCCCAAGCGATCAAACAGTTGCCCTAAATTAAAGGTACGTCCGCCGAATTTCGAGTTGGCGGTGCCATCAGTTTCACTAAGAGAGGCGAGCAAGCATCGAAACGCGGATAAGCCTCACCAAAACGAAACATTATAAATTACGGTCTAGGAAAAGTGAACCGGCTCCGGCTGGCAGCTCGAAAGCGAGACGAGCTGATAGTGACTAAGCAGCACGAGACTGCATAAATAAAGTCGTTTCACCCTTTGGCGTGGCGATCCTCGCAAGAAAGTCGCAAGTAGCCACTAAATGGAAACGCATCAATTCCGGTTAGGGAATTATATCAAAAAGAGGCCGTAACGGTTAAAAATACCGGGTCTACTGGAACAGGGTCCGATGATGCACAGCTAGGACGTTGTCCAGGTGACCAGCCGTTACACTAACCACTGTTAGCAAGAACGGTCGAGCGTGGTCTATCCTCGCGGTAGTATAGAGCCAACTTCTCTATAGGAAACGGGGTTAAATGATCATCGCAAGACACAGAAAAGATGGGCGAAACTTCGGATGCAGGGAAGTTGTCCTGTCTTAAACAAGGTTGGAGAAAGTCTTGGCGTAAGACTTGCCTTGTAAGCATAACGAAGAGGTTGTGGGGCACCTCAGAGGTTGGAGAAACTTACCAAATTATGGAAGTTGCCTCTAATGCAAAAGCGGTCTAACAAGTGCGGGGGTGAAGCAAGTGCACCTCCGACCCTTCACCACATAGGAGAAAGGCATTAGGACGGCGAAGCAGCAAAGTAGATAGTAGGCCCATACAAAGAAGTCGAAGGCTTGAAATCTGAAACCATTATAATGATAACATAAAACAAAATTTTTCCAAGGATTTTGGTCAAAGATCTGTTCTATACGCCTGATTATTGCGTTAAAAAAGCAGTAAATTTGGTGCTTAGAAAATTTTCGATAACTCTCGCTGACCAAATGACGCACATCGAGATTCTGTATGAAGATTCTACGGGGTTTAGGATACTCATTTGCTGATGAATGATGGTTAACTTTTCGAAATGTCACTTTGTTAATTAAAGTAACCGTATGTTTTTGTTGATAAACCCAAGGCACCATATCATACCATACGTCATGCGCGGATCAAGTCTCACAGGCACAGTGTTCGAACCGACGACTCAGTATCAGTAGGTTGGCCATAAGCTGCCTTACATGCTAAGCAAAGGCAATTTCGGACTTAGAAAAATTTTCAGAATATTCAATGGGTAGGACTCTTCTGGCCCGTGTCCCGAGAGAGTCCCTGGCCTTAGGCCACTCATAATGACGTCAGTGGATGGCCAACGGTTCGGACTTTGATTTTGGCCCAAGAAAAATTTTTCGTATTTAAAATGCATGGGCCCGCTCAAGGGGGCAGGATTCAAAATGCATGCAAGAGATAGGCGCTCAAATACGTTTTTTCGCCACTAGGAGACTGGCGCATTTCAATGGGTTAATGAATTTAAACAAACTAACCACTTAGATTTGCCCGGAGGGGTCCTCTAAGGGTAGTCCACCACCTAACGTAGTCCAACTAGGGCCTATAGGGCCTAGAGGGGCCTTGGAAGTTAGGGGGGCAAAATATTTTATTTTTCGAAAATTCAGAAATGTTCACTTCGGAAATGGCATAAATTACGTTATAAATTCCTACGTTATAAATTATGCTAGTTCGCCTTTAATTAATTATACTTATTTACTAAATTATGTATAATCAGTTATGCTATTTAATTAGTCATTCGTAATTAGTTATGTTATTTTATAACCCTGATTTATTCACTCTAAACTATAATTTTCTTAATTTTGCATCGACTCCCCCTTGGCCTAGCACAGCCGCGCTTTGACTGTTGCCGCTCTTGTCTCTTGGGTACACGGAGTCGCTTATTTCCTTACTTCACACACTATTTCTTTGCTTCATGATTGAAGTCTTGCTATCTTACTAGCTCACATGTCTTATGGACATGCTTGAAAACAATCCCTAGTTAAGGTCATTCGTCTGTCATTGCTGACAGTCTCCTGACGTGGGTGCAATGTTTGTGTGTGTGTTCGAGCAACGCGCATGCCTGATCGCCAACTTTAACGCTGCACGATCGATGGTGGCCAACCATGAAGTCAGACTCAGCAGGCTATCCACCGTAGGTTTTCACCCACCCGGGAGCTCCACTGTTAAATGACAAAAGATCTTCGTCCTTCATCATAAAGCCACTTCTGATTCTCCACTTAGGGACAGGGTAGGATGACCCTCTTTTCTGTTGCTCGTTTTCCCTTAGGCAGGAAGAAAAAGGAAGAAAAACGTGACAGTTAAACTTCAAAAGAAAGACTTGTGACAGACGAGTTTTTGAACGGGAAAGGCTGAAGGAAACAGAAAAGAAACTTATTGGCAATTACGATAAACATATGCAATTAAATTACGAATTATGGAGGCAATAAAATGGCTTTTGCCATTTAAAAAGGGGGGAGTAGAGCATTGTCATGCTCATCTACACAATTTAAAAAAACCCTTTGGTCAAAATAAGGTTTTGATAAGCAGTATTTTATGCAAGTAACGGCTAAAACTTAGTATCGTAACTTAATGATAAGTATATGTTTGAAACATGTGTTTTTCGAATAATAGTAAAGATATCTAACGCGCATCAAGAAAAAGGAACGTTTCTAATTAAAATGACTAACTCCACTTAGTATCAACATGCCAAAGAATGATAACTTATACAGTGTACATGTCGTTGCAGGTATAGGAAAAGTAAATTAATGCTAATTAAATTAAGTGATTGTAAAAGAAGAAGAGAAAAGAGAAGAGAAACCATGCAAGTCGTTCGCGCTATGTTAGCCGCGAGAGAGCTAACAAGAATAACAAGCCACAAATACAAGAAGAAAACCATAACCAGATGCTTATGGTGGCGAAGCTGGAGGATGACGATGATAATAAGCGTCGTGTTGCTAATAATAAAAAACGACGCATACACAAATAAATGTGGCTGTCCTCCCTCGTCAACCACGTGTAGTAGCCCGCAAAAGCTACCAGTGCAGTGTTATTGTGCGGAAGAGTCATATTTTATGAGCCGAGCAGAAAAGATATGTCTGCAGTGGCAGATAAATGCTTTGGAACCGTTAATGTATTCGCCTACGTTACAACCATTAGGAAAGGTATATATAACGGACCGCAAAGAGGTTGGCACCACTAAACCAACGTTATGGAGTCAGGGGTATTGCCCACTAAAACAGCCATTGCCGTCACAAGAGGTACATCTGGGATACATAGCGGGTCTGGCCGTTAATTCCACAGTAGATCAAGTCTATGCGCATCCACATTTTGGGTTAGTGAGGGTAAATACAACCACCCATGCTCAAGCGAGATTCGGCCAAGACGCGCTCTACAAGTCCAACTACTCCTTTTACGTAAAGGATTGCCATTGTTTTGACGAGATAGTCGAGCCGACGGTTTATGGCTGGACACGGTTATTTGATGACCTCACCTTGTGGGTAGGGTTTAAAGAACGCACAAACCTTGACGTGTATAATATCTTGTCACCCGCCCAGACGGAACCCAGAAATTGGGCATATAGGCATAAATATCAGTTAACTGGACGAAAGGCACCCGATGGAGGGGACATAACAGCTATGAAAGAGCCAAGGCCGCCAGAGGTTTTGGTATTTGATAGACATTTAGATCATCGCAAATTAACGGCAGTAAACGCCATGGAAAGATGGCAAAAAGGGGTGCGAGATTTTGCGTGGATGCCCGCTAGTCAAGTTCGCAGTGTGTTAAATCACCCATTCAGAGACCCGACTCCTACGGTCAATGCCATAAATTGGAAACAGCCCAGAAATGACCTCCCGCGGTACATAAAATACATAATGCAGAGGGTGTTAAGCTACTTGGGGAGATATGCCACCGTTTCCATGACATGTTCCTACCAAATTAAAAATAGTACATTGGCAAACTTAACCTTAAATAATCATTATATGGAAATACCCCACATCCTGACGGGGTATTCGAAGTCCATGACAAAAGTAGGACCTTGGTTCGGATGGTCAGCAGGAAGTAGCCTGAGATGCGCGTTTACACCAGGTTCTCCGCGACCGACATCCACGGGGCCGCCTTTCCTGTGGATACACCAGGATAAGCCCATAAACTTGACAGTGTGGCAATTTAAAAACTACCTTACGAAGGATAAGGAGGACCACACGTTTTCGAAACTAACCACTATAGTGTCACATGGAAATTATACCCATTTAAAAGACACGGGAGGCAGTCAGCTTGACCCTAATGCCGTAACCATACCCACCGGAGGGGTTCATGATATAAACGAATATCCAGTAATGTGGGGAAAGAATTGTCCAGTAAAACAGGCTACGGCAAAATGCAATAAGACCATGGTCGATTTAGAAACCAAGATTCGATATGACAAAAGTTTTTATGACCCTTATCAAAACCGTTCTATAATACCTGACTCGAACCAGAACGCGATTTTCTTTCCTCCTCATGATACGAGACGAAATAAGCATCAGGTTTTCGCTGCCATAGCCATAGTAACGGCCTTTGCGATTCAAGGCGCGGTTGATTATGCCGGATACGAAGGCATACAAGGAGTAGAACAGGAATTAAATGACGAAATGAATACTAGAGCTGACCGCAACAATGCTCGATTTAGGCAAGCAGACTCCGCCATAGGGCGTTTAAGTGGGCAAATACAGGATTTAAATGCGAAAGTTGCGCAGTTGTCAGAAGAGGACGCAACCACCGCCGAACTGTTGCTGAATAATGTAAAGACTCAAGCGAGAGAAAACGAAATTTTACAACAGCAAATCGAAACGAATAACAGGGTTTTGATCGACCTTTCCAGGGCTCACTTAAAAGAAGCTACCGCCAATAGACAGATGGATGACGCCGCGACGTTCTTATTTAAGACCATAGTAAACGTATTAAATCAGTCAAAACCTTTTCTGCAACAAGGCATAGGATACCGGTGGCGATTAAGTAACGGATTAATCCACCTGCAGGGGGTTGAAAAACAACTCATAAATGTATTAGGGACCAAAGGCGACGTAATTTATAAGGATGTCATAAATGAAACTTGTAGCCAACTCACCGCGGCAACACAGCAACAAAATCATGTGGAAGTTGAACGAAGACTCCAGCAAGACATAGCACTGCACCTTAGCAGAGCCCGCAACGAGACTAAAATAATAAATGCGACTGCACTGGAACCTATAGTCATACATTACGTGCCTGAATTAGATAATTTATCATTACACAACAGCAGAGAAATGATGAAGGAAGCTTTTGCGAAAGTGATAAAACATCCCTTAGACGTAGTCGAGGATGTAGGAAAAACAGTAACAGGTTTCTTTGAAAACTGGCTGAAGAACCCTTTAAAAATCGTATTAATGGTAGGAGCAATTATAATATTAGTAATAATATTAGTAGCAATGCTCAAACGCGGGTATAAGGTACACCAAGATAAACGACAGCCCCAAGTAGTAGACATGGGAATGATACAGAAATTAACCAAACCATACCTTTTGAAATGACCAACTTGTTAAAGCATGAACAGTAGCAAGTTTCCGTAGCAGAAGCGGGTGAAGCTGCAGTCGGCCTAGAGGGCTAAATTAGCCTTTGCTATGTGGCTGCCGGTTGCCGAAAGGCACCGCGGAAGCTTTATGTACCCCCTAATGCACTACTGCTCATGAGTTAACAGGCCGCATAAACAAAAACATTTCTTTTGGAAGGGGGAGTGGAGCATTAGCATGCTCAGGCCAAACCAAAATTTTAAAAACTTTAAATAAAAACAAGGACGGTAAACCAGTGGTTTAATAGTGTATCATAGGTTTTGGGGTAATTCCAAATAGTAAAAGTACAATGACACATATGTCCAAAACCTTGTAGAAGTTAACACTTGAACAATGAGTGAAATATGTACTAACCTTTCAGAGAAATAACTAGTTGCAATTAAATAAGAATAAAAAAAAAAAAGGTAAGATGTCTGGAAACGAGAAATCAATGGGTAAAAGTAATGAAAATAACCCAATAGAAAATACCGAGTCGTTGTCACTGAAACGGGATAAACCAAAAAGACCGCAACGATTACGAATTAAAACAAAGTCATCTTATGACGTGAAATTGCCAACGTACGAAGAAAGTCAGGCAAAATACGAGAAGTTTCTGTGCACGTTGGAAGATGCTGATGAAGAACAGAAACAAAACAAGTGAATAAGGAATCAGATATTAGACACAGTGAAACATGCATTCTATTTGAATAAGGTGTTAGGGAAATATTCTATTTTTCTGTAATATAAATGAGTAAACTGAAAATGGAGGAAGACCACTTGAAGAAGGAGGATACTCTGAAAAGGTTTCCACAGGAAAATGAAGACAAAGAAAACTATCACTTGCAAACGCATGAGTGGCACCGAACAGACAATGAGCGACAAGATTCTAGCAGTTTGAAAAAATACGCAAAAGAAGGGGAGAAATTATCTGAAGAATTAACAAGATTGGTGACCATTATAACCGAGAAAAAGGTTAAGATGCAGTACACGATGGAATTATTGCAAGAAACTGAGGATGTATTGAGACTTGGACTGATACAACTCAGAATAAATTTAAGAAAAGCTGCCACTCAAACCATGACTAAGGAAGAGGAAACGGATTGGGAAAAGGAAGAGTATAGACTCAAGGCACAATTAACAGAACTAGAAATGTGGTTGGGGCTACAAGGTTCAAAATATGGAGCAGAAGTAGCTCCTGCACACGAAGAAGGACAAACAAGTGAAGAAGTATCAGAAAGAGGGACAAAGGAGAGCGGATTATTATTAAAGGCTTTGAAAGTGATGAGCCTAATGCAAAGTGATCAAGCAAACCGAGGAGAAGATATACCAGCTGAAGTAGCCGGAGATCCTATTTCACCCGCGACAGTGGAACGGCTGGACATCAGCAGTTTTGAAAAGAAGCTAGATCATGTAGTGTCAACTTTACAAACGCAAGAAATAACAAGGGCAGCGCAAAAAGCAAGTGTGGAGAAGCCTGTGCTAAAGTGCTTCTACTGTCACGAAGAAGGACATTTCAAGCGTGTTTGCCCAAAACGACCGCCACGGCTCTGGCACCAAGACAGAAATTGGAGTCAGTATGGAAATAGTCGAAGCCCGAACAGGGGTGGACAAAGCTGGTACAGGGGATTTCCCAGCAGAGGCAGAGGAAGCTATCAGGCCAGAAGACCATGCCCAATAAATCAGTCTGATGAAATTGATGGAGATACGCCACCGTCACATCACGCGTCAGAGTGTGATGAACGCAATATGGCTGGGACACGCGCATGCAGTGGTGGCACGGAACATCGAAACAAGACTGAGAATGAGAGAGTTAGTTACAACCCGCTATAATAAGGGAAGAACAGGAAAAAGAACAGCGTGTCCACCCATACGAAAGGCCATGACTAGTTGTAATAGAATAGAAAGATAATAATCAAATGAAAAATAAAACAATATGATAAAAATAGGCTCATAGGTGAAGTTTTATCGTTGTTCATTGGTAGGTAAAATACAATGAAGACAGAAGCGAATTCTACTTGAGTAAAAGTTCTATCATCATTATGTTATACGAATAGTTGTCAGTATAATCGCAATTATAAGTCACTATCGACGGTATACCGTAAGATGCATAATAATCATAAAGTCATGATTATTGAGTCAAAGCAAAAAGAAAAGGGATACCAGCATATGTAAGAAACAAGATTATAATAAGGTATTCATATGTAAGTAGATAAAATAGTCATTAAGTCATACCGAATTAATCATGTACATTAGTCGTATTATTGAACTATTATTGAAAAGGGAATGCCATAAGAGCTAGTGGCAAAATCCTTTGCGATAACCAGTCATCATAAGAAATAAATTCATTATGTCATTATCGCTCACAAGAATGCGTCATGAACGATTATCGTAAAAAAAATATATATTGTCTAGTGCAAGAATTAGCGGCATTATAAGCAAGTTCATGAGTGAAATCTGAAATGTCAGAAATAACACGATCATTATGTCATGAATATTTTATAAGTAAAATTTAGTCATCAATGATGGCGTTATAAGAGTCATTAATTGGAGAATGCCTTACGAGTATGCGTTCGAATAAAAACCTAACCGTCCTATAGTAATGTGCCTCATGAATGTAGATTCTATTTGAATAAGGAAAAATTCTAGGTGAGTAAAAACATGAAGGTGTTTAAAAACTCGAAAAATGTTAACGAAATTACGGAACATCCGGGACAGAAAGAGACTCGGTCGTGTGAAGAGGGAGGAAGAACCGAAGTGAATATGGACGAAGAAAATCCCGAAATAAGGGTAGCCACCGAAGAAAGTGACGAATCGGCTACCGACGACAAAGCAAGTGAATGTTCACAAGTGACTGGGCAAATAAGCGAGACCAAATATGACCTGACGATCAGGGAACTGGACATCTTAAAAGGAAGGATAATGCCATTAATGCCCGGAAAAGAGATAGAATGGGTAATAATAACCCGAGATATAACCAAAACCCTAACAATTACGGATAAAAAGGCAATGTTGCAGATAATGTGTAAGAATTTAGAACACCATGCTGACACTTTTACCAAAGTAAAAATTTTGTTGGTTCATATGGCTCAAAGGCCCGATCAGTATCCCAATCCATTAGAAGAATTTTATGCGTGGGTGCTGGAAAAATACAAAGGCACGGCAAGGCAACAATTAGTCAAGTTTAACTTGTTACTGAAAAATATGTCTTGGTCCTGGGAGACCAATCCTGCGGATCGAATACTAGCAATAATGCATGAAGTGCATTTCACTTGGGACGATGTAGAGAACAATGATGCATTGCGGGACGAAATAAAAGCGTTTATAGGAAGTAAAATGGACATTAGTACGTATTCGGCATTATGCGAGAAACCGGTAAAAGAATGGTGTGATGAGATAACCAACATTTGAAGAATCTTAAAATTTAAAGAACCTGTCGAAAAGGATAGAAATGTAAAACCAATAAATAACACAAAACTTGCGCACAGACAGGTAAACGATAATGGAAATGAGAGAGTCACTGTGTTGAATGTTGAAGCTAAAAGTGGCAAATTATATAAAAAAGATGACAAACGGCCGAAGAGAAGATGTCCTCGTTGTAGAAGGGGAATGCACCCCATACAGGATTGCCCTTTGCCGCGAAAAAAAAGGAAAGGCAGCAGAGAAAGAAGTAAAATAAATAGACAAAATTTCGGAATTGGAATTAATAGCGGGAAGCGCGGCGAACGGCGCGTGGCGTGCCTCGCAGTACGTAGCATGCCTAACGGTATGTAGCATGCCTAACGGTATGTGGCGTGCCTGACGGCACGTAGCGCATTTGGAAATGCGTGATAAGGGCCCTAGCGTTCTTTATGGAACGTAGCGTGCTAAGCGGCACGTAGAAGGTCATAAGAACTAGTTAAGGAGACAATAATAGCTCACTTATAATCTATTTGGTAGTGAAGAAAAGATAAGAACCTTGCCAGTTAGAAAATTATTTTCAGCGACATAAGTAAAATTGAAGTCGCATAAAGCAGATGTATACCAATGAAATGATTGGGTGAAATCTGTGAATATGAATGAATGATTGTGAAAAGCGGTGAAAGATTGAACGAATGAATGTGAGAGAATGATTGGCTGAGAATATGAGTCATATAATAAAATTCTCTTGAGATCTGAAAAGAGAGCAAGTGTCACGGAATGAAATTCACTAACAAATACAAGAATTAAGCCATCCAAGACATTCCTATGTGGAAGTCTGTCATAAGACAACATAGCATGCTGTTGTCATCATAAAAGCAACACCAGTGAGTGGGAATTCTCCAGCATGAGTTGAAGTGTGAATGATGAAGCATAAGAACGAAAACTGCAGTGTGAAAATCAAAATTAATTAGGATTAGGGAAAGAACAAGCGCGGAAAGCATGAACACTGATGAGGAATTGCTGACTACCAATTAGCAATTTGTCATTATGTGGTTGCAAACTTCTCTTGGTGGTGCTTGAGAAGGTTGGCGACAAATAAATCTGCAATGCTTGGTCAAAATAATAGACTAAGTGAGAAGACAATTAAATAAAGCAATCAGGAAAAAGGTAGATGTCACTCTACAATAGAAGAAGGGTGATGTTCGATTAACGAAGCAAGGAACCAATCCATATAGAAATGATAAACTTAATTATGAAAATAAATAGGAAGCCCATAAGAATAAGGAAGAGACATAAAAAATTTATGAAAAACCAGAATAAATGGAATAAAAAAGAAGCAAAATTGGCACACCAAAGGTTTAAGAAAAGACGATAAAGAAAATTATACAAAGCCGATCTGATCAGAACGACATCTGTAGTCTGAAAAGAAGAAACTGACCCGATGCGAACTACCAGCAATGGGAGAAAGGAAGGAAAGACGAAATTGATCCGATGAGAACTACAATCAAACATAAATTGGCAAAGTTTGAACAAACACAAAGATATGTATGTTCAAACTGGAGGAGGGAGTGATGTTGTGGTTAAAAATAACCCCAACGTTACCTTCAAGATAAAGACAATTATGTACGGCGAAAAAGTACTCCTCCGACAATTCGGAAAGAACTGAAGAAAATGACTGTCTGGACTGTTTGCAACACAGCAATAAAATGTTGCAGAAAACTTTATGCGTGAATGAAATTATTAACCTTTTTCATTACTAACCGGCATTGTCATATGTTACGGAGTAGAAGCCACCATAAACTAGGAACCATAGTTAGGGATTAAAAGCCTTGTCATGAAATAAGACTAGAAAACTATTGAAAACTGTAAAGTGATACACCAACGAAGCAATGCAAAAGCAATAACGAAGATTAAACCAAGGCCGAAGCCAATCAAGGAATATAGAGGCCTTGGGACAACCAACGAAAGGGGAGACTTAGCAAAGAAACGAATTATTGACAAGTCTTCCGACAAGAATGAGAAACCTATGTAATGTTGTTCCCATGACATACAGGAAAAGAGCGCACCTGTCGTATAGACACTTGCAGCGTCAACTGTCGCATTTGCGAAGGCAGGAGTTGTGATACTTCGCATAACATACCATATAAAGCATATCTGGGAAATTCTCCCAAGTGTTATATGGATGCATTGAACCATTTCTCCAATGTCATATCCAATGTATGAGGATTGAATTTTGTGCTGTCATTTGTCTACCCATAGAGATACTAAAAACCCTCTCTGGAAGGAGTAGAGTGATAACCTCTGGTCGTTTGTCTACTCAAAGAGATAATAAAAATCTTCTCTGAAAAGAGTAAAAAGGGAATCTAGGGTCACTTGTCAACCCATAAAGAAACCAACTTAGCGGAACATTTAGGAGTTCAGGTCACTTGTCAACTCAAAAACAAAGTAAGATTGGGTGAGAAAATAGGGTCACAAGACTAAATCACAAAATAAACAAACTAAGAAATAACGTTTCGACCAGGTCCGAAATCCGGGGATAAGGGCTGGCGGCCGAGGATCAAGTTTGGGCTGAGAATTCACTTTGAATTTTTCACCGAAGGGCGAACTTGGGGGACCTGGCAAATTCGTGAACCAGGACCGCCTTGTAGCCAACGCTCAAGGGAGCTTCAGTCTGAAATTTACCGATCTTCCAGGCACGAAGATTTCGGTACGATTTGGCCAAGTCTGGCTTTAGTTAAGGATGTATGCTGATACTCTAGTTAGATTCTGTCAGGAGGCTCCGTAACTTTATGAAGTAATGAAGTTCTGTCAAAGTTTTACTTAACTTTGGACTTTGAAAATATTCTGACATGTCAGATTCAATTAGGGAACAGA
>JGI24159J19872_10009895_pt1 | contig 12496 bp, 5 predicted proteins | sample Ectturendosymbi4_FD_19872 | JGI IMG/M metagenome (IMG submission 19872)
CGGGAACGTTCAGCTGCATCATGCTCGACTGGCCTGAGATGTTCACTGAGTCCTGGACCACACTCACCTTCAAAAATCGCGCAAAACACGGCGTGTCACGTGAAATGGTTCGGGGTCACTGCTCACGCGACGCACTTAACAAGAGTCAGGTAAAAACGAAGTCCTGTCGAACGAACTCGGTGGCGATATCCACGCAATTCATCAGGAAAGCCGGATTTGCTTTGGCCAGCAGGGAGTAGTTGAGTGCATCGGTCAATGCGCGGCAAACACCTGCATCTCGTGCTCGGTATTCTATTGCTTATTGACACGCTATACGTCCCTGAAGCCGTTTGCATGAAAACACGAGGCAAGATCTTGCGTCTTCGCTCCGTCACGGAACACCAGAACTATCTCCGTCATAGAATCTGAGCACGACGGCTTTGGATTGCGGCTTTGGATTGCTCGATGGAATGCCTCACCTATGCCATCCCCGCGGCGGTCTTGTGCCGCAGCACCGTTGTCTTGGCAACGCTCAACGACGTCATAGCAAAGACAGATTGCTTTGACGCGTGTACAAGCAGCAGGCCTTGCCCACGCATCAAAAGCGCGCAGAACTATTTTTATCAACGACAATCTTATGGCACACGAGACGTTCAAGATTTGACGGAGGGCCTGCAAGAGACAGCGCATCTGCAGCAGTTGAAAATCAGCTGCAAGTTTGGTAGCGAAACAAAAATCCTGCATTACGCAGAAGATCTGCGTCATCGCGCCCGTTTTGCGAGGAATGTACGTCACGATGAAAAGAGTAGACAAGTCCACGAACCAAATCCTGACCAGATCAAAATATCGACTTGTAGAGAACAAATGAGACAAGAAAACTTAAAGAGACCCGATGAAAACAGCCAACACGCAGAGTTTAATGGAACCGAATGCCAGCATTAACAGCAGTCTAACCCTATAACACGCCATTTACAACTTTGCGTGTCACGCAAGTTAATCATGTACTATTCGCAAGGCACGCGAGTCTCGGAACTTCAGTTGAGAAGACATTGGTGGATGGATGCAAAATAACATCAGCACTGCGGAAACACCGCAACACAGCGTCATATGTTCATCAGGTACCACGTCAGTGAATTTAATACTTCTCTCCGGTCGACACTAGACGCAGGGCCGATGTCGATCCGCTACCGATTTTATGACTGATTAGCAGTGCGAGTTCGCAAAATAACGACGATTGCAAAAACAACGGGAACCTTCGCATGATTATTGTCGAAAGCGTGTGACGTACTTCGATATCTAAGAGCGCGAGCAGAAGTGGCTTTGTCAGAACACTGAGAAAGCGCGACTCCGCTTAATATTGTGCGGTAAAATATAGACCAGCGCTGCAGACCCGCAGTTTTAAGGTTTGGGGGACAAAACACATTTTAGTGGGGAATTTTATGTTTGAAACAAAATTTTCTGGGAAAGACAAAGTTTGGGAGGGCACAACCCCTGAATGTTTCGCCCGTGTCTACGGGCCTGCTGCGCTGTAAATCGGCAGAACATCACGTCGCACAACTAATTGCAACCAAACCGAAGCACATCGTCTCAGCAAGGGACCACGCCATGATCTTGGCTTCTTTTTTCGCTGGGACATTTCGATCATTTGCCTCTTATCCCGGGCGGTGCAAGTGGCTGGGTGAAGCAGCGCAGAAACAGTTAACGTTTGAACAATGCGACGCGCTTGAAGAAACATGGCAAACAAAGACAAACACTTGACATGTTAGCTGCTTACAAAATACTTATTTTTACAAAATGTCCCGTACGAAAAACTCGCGGTTGATGAGACGAAGCAAGAAGACGGGGAGAACGCCCGAGTGTGCAGAGGTGCCACACTTCGAGAGAGTAATGTTTGAACAAGCGGTTGAAGGATCTGCATACGAACGTAGGCTAAAGGTAAATAGAAGCGATGATGGTGAATGTTGCGAACTGCAATGCAACTCACCAGTTCTTCAACAAGTCAACGACGTATTAAAGCCAGCAGCGCAATGTTATTGGAGCCAAATGTCAAAACATCACGAGAAGGCAAAGCAATTTACTAAAGCTACGTAATGGATCATCAAAACAATTCATTGCCGTGATTTTGTTGTGCCCAGACAGCGATACCGTATTGACCCTAGCAGCTGTTTGTTGCTCTCGTTCATACCAATAGCGTGACAATCCTACTTGTTAAGGACCGAATTACATAAGAATAACGCTAAGAACGCCTTACAATCATCCAGTCGCGCTGCATTTTTGCCGGTCGGTATTTACCGACGCCTTATATGGCGCAACTGATTCCAAAAATAGTTGGATTCAATTTCACCAAATGCGCTGGCAACTTGGAACAAGCTTTGAAAATTGCTTTGCATTGAAAATGACGTCAGGTCCAACGCAACGTCTCTTGTTCACCCTGATCCTATCACGAAACGACCAAAACCGCAATTGCTGATTTTGCTCGCTTGTCGGCGCAATCTGCGAGTCTACGTTTATCGTGAGTCATGGGATTGTGACTTAAATAAACATACAGGAGCATGTACAAGTTCATGGGTCAGCGGTAACTCGGTGATTGACGAGGTCGCTTTGCGATCGAAAGACAGATACAATATTCAGACTGAGAAAAGTCCCAAAGCTTTTCTTTCAGAGCAAACAGAAAAGCTGACTGTTTGCGTCTCAACTTATAAAGTTCGACCTGTTGCCAACAGTCGTACAACTTTCTACACAGCAGAAACACAATGAAGTCCATTGAATCCGTTTGAGACAAAAACCGTAGAAGTTGGGTGGCGGTTAGTCCCGCGGTAGAATGTCCGCCTTGTGCCTCCCAATTGGAAGGTTTTCGAGTGTCCGCGAATCAAAAAGCCTGTGTCATGCATTTTCAAAACCCACTTTTCCTCTCGGGAGGGTCAGTGAAGGAAGGCAGCAGCACTAGGACTCGAAATACCTCACAGTTTTCATGAATCTCCGATAGTTCTGCTGGCTGCACACCAAGACGGGACCAAGCAAGGTCGGAGATATAATCACGCCACATGGACCTTGGTCGACCTCTGGGTCACTTTTCCGTGATTGTAACCACCAGGACTTGCCTTGCCGATCTGTCCTGGGGCATTCTGGTCAAGTGGCTGAACCATCGCGGCTGAGATCTCTCTATTCGGAGAAGTGGCTCCACATTGATTGCTTTAAGAAATTCACAGCTCTGTGCGCTTTGTCGCCAAGTGCCATGAACTACGCAAAAATTCCATCTCTACCCCTTGTACTTGACAAGACTCATTTATAAACTGACACCTTTGCGGTGTTTGAAAGCTCCCGTTTTGTGACAACACAGCGGTAAAGTTCACACTGAAGTGCGTTTGGTTTACTAACCCGTAAACCAACCTCCTTGTTCCGTCTTCTGTCACTATCATCCCCAAACACTTGAACTGCTCGACCTGTTGCAGCGTAATGCCGTTAGTTTGCAGGTTGCTCTGCGGGGAGACATAATACCTCGGTCGTTTAAGTGCTATTTTATTTTTTCATTACCGCTTGGTCGCATGCAGCTGAAAACCGATCAAGTGCATGTTGAAGACCCTGTTCAGAAGATACCAACAGTACCTAATCATCCGCAAGAAGCAAATGATCGATCCTGCAGCTTTCAACAGTAACACCCTGGTCGACTCGTCTATCCAATCCATGTAGATCGTGAAGAGGAGTGGTGGCAGCGCACACCATTGTCAAAGTCCAACACCCGCGGCGAACGGTTGTGATTTAACTGCACCGACACGGACACATACGTCTGAGCAGCAATACAAAGACCGGACGGCCAGTAACAGGCAGATTCTCCAAATCTTTTCGCGAGGTACTTTCTCAAGGTCGATAAAGCGTGCTTCTAAAATATCCTTGATACACGCCCAAGGTTTCTCGAAAATTTGGTCTGTGGTGCTTCGCTCGGGACGAAAACCGCACTGGGTATCCTCCAGTTTTTTGGTTCAGTTACTTTGCGGCATCTTTTTTCCAGGCACTTGGCGCACACTTTTACAGGGAGGCTGAAGGAGAGAGATTTACAAGTGCATCCTCTCATTCCTTCTTGTGTCATGGGAATGATCATCCCAACCCTGTACTACTGAAAAAGTAACAATTCAATGAAAGCGTGACTCACTTCACAAAACAGTGTCAACTTATCGTCGGGAAGTAGGCCATTTGCCTCGTCCATGAGAAAATCACGGCGGATGAATTTTTTAAATCCCCAATCCTTTCCTTGGACGAACCTGTACGCTCGCTGGCTCTCTAAAACAGATGAAAACAAAAAAACGCATTAGCAACACATATCGTCAGACGTGGAGCAATATTTTCCGACTAAAATACACCGTTTGATTTTTGGAACATCATACAGCCCACTCACCGGATGTCATATGCAGATATATACAGACATTGTCGACCACAAGTCGCGTTTAGAGCAGACGAAACAAACTTACCCATCGCCTTCGTTTCTTCACGCTTGCTGTTTAGAATTGAAAATTTAAACTTGGCGCGCACTTCGCTTTTGTGGCACGATACCAGCAGAAGATATAGAGACAGGTAATCTTTTGATTCTTCATCTAGTCCTTTAGGATTTACTCGTAAGCACCTGCAGAACAAATATTTTATTTGATAAAATACCCTGATTTCTTGTTGCACCTAAGACAAAAACACTGCCATCACGTATTCACAAAATAACAGCCGGATGACTGAAATGACACCAAGCATTGCTTCGAACACAGGCATAGACATATTTCAAAGCAACATTCATCACCTTTAACCTGTTCAAGCGATAAAACAACATTCAAGTTAGCCAGTGATTGTTAAAGTTCATGATAGACTACTGTATACAAAAATCTCACGGAGTGACTAACTGTTAACAGGCAAACGTAATTTATAAGGCCTATTCCATATCAGGATAAACAGAGTTCACGGTGCAGATTAGTGCACATTTGAGGGCTACATGAAAGGCAAAAAAATTTGACTAAGACAGAAAACTGCACAGGCATCTGCAACGCAGTCGTCACGCAAATCAATTCGACAGAATCGATAGGACCAGCCTCAACGCAATCGAAAACCCGCTCATAAGCAATAAAGTGAAGTTGAATGCAGCACGTGAGCCGGTGAAAACTTCATAAACTTTTGTGCAATCCTGTGTGGGCAACGGATGCTTTGCTCCATCCTGAGTTTCTGCTTGCAACAATCGCATAAAAAGACGACCTATCGTTATTATAGTACCATTCCTTTACACTCAGTGAATCTACTTTTACAGCGTTTTTACTGGCATTTTCTGTTTCGCAGCTGAGAAAACTTCTGGCAAAACCTTTACGTGACATGACAGTTCCCTCAGGTCAATTTCATGTACACGGGCTGGTTTCACGAACCATCACTGTCAATCATGATTTTTTATCAACCTTCACTGTGAAGTATTACGTTATTTGTTTATCGCACTATTCTTCCTGCTGTCCACAAAAGCTTGCAGCTTATTTACGGCAGCTTATATTGATGGCAACAACAGTTTTTTTTCCAAAGCGTGTACAAAACGTCTAACTTACTTGGCTAACTTCGGCCGCTGTTTTTATAACCTGACTGTCAATTTCATGACCCCTGACAAAATTTCACGACCTTAACTCTTATCCCGTAAATCAACCAACTTCATAACCACTCCCCAGGGTAAAAGCGTTTCAACAACAAAGAACGACTGTCAACAACAAAGGACGACTCAGTATAGTCCTCGCAGCTACTGTTACTTATCATTATCAAGAAGGGCTGAATGACTTCTGCCATCACTCAGTTTATGTCGCATACCAATCGCAAGTTACGGCATCAGAATTGTTGTTTGTTGGGGGAAGCATCGTAAATATGCGCAAATATTTAACTGCAACAGCACTGGTGGCAAGCAAGCATCAGCATGAAAGATACAGCACAATAATGGGTCATACCATTTCATTTTATCATTAGCACCAGAAGAAAAAGTTGAGGAACGCAAAACTTCGCCCATTTCTTCTCGGCAGAAACTAAAATTATTGATGGTCCACATGTACGAAAACTTCACAACTTTCACCTGTTGAAGACATACTTGACAATATAAGTAACCAGCAAAATACATATTAAAATACACGATTTTCCAACAACGATTGTAGCGCTAGTGACAAACAAACACTGCCATATTCAAAGGCGTTTTAGTTCCGCCTGAATGATGGAAAAAGATTGCTTCAAACAAATACTTTTAACGCTGAACATGGCTTGTAGGTGCTTCCTACATGTTTACACATCAACATAACTTAAGTTGCTTTTAATGAAAATTTTAAAAAGACAATCAGAAGGAAACAAAACAACACGGAAGACAATTTGGCAGCTTTCTGAGAGGTATTTAACACTTGCTAGCGACAGTGCATCAAATTAGTTGTCTGAAACTTTTTGTAATTACCTTATGTACATATGCAACAGAATTTATTTACAGGGTATTTTGTGGGGCTATTCAAAAATTAACATCTTCAATTTTGTGCAATACAATTTTGCAATGGAAGTAAATTGACTAACTTTCTTGTCTCGGAGAACTCTAATTACAGTCATTCTGTTTGTTCATGCATGAGACATAAACTGTGTCACACACAACTCAACATTCCTTTTTTTTACAAAAACAACAAATTTTCTAAACTTCATGCATTAGGTTCCTGAGTGTTGCAAAAAAGTTAGCTAGCTTATTATGTAAGAACTTCAGTTGCTAACATTTTACTTTGTATTGTTATACCACATATAACTTCTTAACTGCTCTACCAATATAAAAAATGACATTTTGAAGTTACAGAAAAAAACCCGTTGTCTGTGGTATTTTTATAGTTAACTGGAAAATACTGACATATAATTAAAACGTTTTGAAATTTTTCAAAATCAATAATGCGATTTGCATAAAAAGCAATATATTTGACAAAGTATTCATTACATGAAATATTACATCTGAATTTATATAACATGATGTGCTACATGCATTTTGCATATTTTGTGGGTATATGCCAGGGGAGTACTTTCTACTTCACTTCCAAAACCTGCTACTGACAGCAAACCATGTGTATTATATGTTAGCATGAGATGATGCCATGAGCGTAGTGAATTTGTCAAGATGGAACTGAATCAAAACATTTCCAAGAAAGGGGTATAAAACTTAAAATAATGTCTTACTAGCCCAAACTTTTGCATAGGTAGTAACTGACTAATTTCCAAAACACTTTTAGGGAGTTGCGAGCGTGCAACTGTCACAAAGCTACTGCAGAATAGATAATTTATTTACAGCACTTGAGCCAATAATAAACTGCATATCATGAAAAAACTGAAACAGTAAATGACAACATGCAGTGGACTCACTTGGGTATAGCACCAGTTCTCAGCAACAGGGGTTCCCAGTGCATCACTAGGAGGTGTTGGACTGCTTGATCGTGAAGATGATGCAGCAACACGTGACATGGGAAACATCTTTTATCAACTTTTGCAGAAAAAATGTTAAAACCTTTTTGAATTAAACATTTGACACACAGAACCTAACCTCTAAGAGGAATACCGCCAGTTAAACATTCTGAAATTTTATGAAGCCAGCTTTGTTGAACACACATACAACAAACTGATGTGACACTAAGTCTAAGGATCAGCTTGTGAAGGTCTTGGTGTGATCCAATATGAGTTGCAGACACACTGCTCCTTTAACTATGGGCTTAGACATATGTCATTCGAACCATAGGGTTTATTGATATTTTGAAATATATTTTCACAAAAGACCATAAATTTAATACTCAATTTTGCATCACACGAAACACTTTTCGGTCATTCAGCAAATTTGAATCTTGACTAGATAATTTTTATTTCCTTAAATGCAGTTAACCCTCTAAGCCTATTAATCAAATTTGAATAAAATTAAGTGTAATTGGAATTGAGTCAAAATTTAGCTTTCACAAAATGCCTCACCGTAAAATATCATTTTAGGATCAAGAAATGAAAATCAATGCTGCAGCCAAGGATCAAGAGCCAAACAAAGCTAGAACTATAAACAGCTTTTGAAACCAAGTAAACCTCAGTTAATCTGGATCTTTGCCAAAACCAGATAAAACTGGTGGTACATATGATTTCTAACGTTTTTCTTTATTAAAATCTTTGGCTTAACCAGATTTTTTAATCCAGACTTCGCCAATACCAGATAAAAATCTACTCTTTTCACATCTCGTAATCCAGATTTTTGTGCACTAGCATGCTGTTGTGTTCTTAAATTCACTGACTGGTCTCTAGGAAAAATTCCGCAGCTTTTAGATGCAACACAAGCGTACTCACGATCACCAATGTGCACATAGAATTATCTTACCAATGGCTGCAACTGCATGCAACATTCAACTAATTGTAGAGACGATCATTACGTCACACACGGACATATCATATTGCATTGAACATAACGCTCAAGGCACACCACCGCACCACGGTTTCAGTCTATTGATCAGTGTTGTGTGTGTTTGTGTAGAGCATTGTCCCTGAGTGTATTGTACTCAGTAAGATGTCTGGAAGGCAGGCATTACCTCCCAAATATTTGTTTGCAGTTAACCAATCTAAATTTGTGGACTTAAGATTGTTCATAACTACTCAGATATAGCAGCTACTAGTCTGATGTACCATTGTAAATACATCAATAAATTCATTTTGCTTCTGGAAAAGTCTGCTGTTGGGTTGTAAATTTAAGTAATTTCCACCAATATCTCAGTACTGAGATGATGTCATGCTAGAAACAACCAGCATCGGTTAATCTGGATCTTTGCCTAAACTGGATAAAATCGCCGGTCAAATCGAATCCGGATTAACCAAGGTTCACTGTACATTTAAACAGTGCCCAGGGGTTAGGTTTGCCTATTTTTAGCAAAAGAAGTTTGAAAAGCAATTTGCAAAAAAGCCATAACAAATACAGACCACTTCAGTAAGTTGCATATCAGATAAGCGCATTCATAAACCACTTTATCACAAAGGATTCTGGAATCTCAAACTAAAACCATTCATGTTCCATATAATGCATAAACTGCTATATCACATAGGATTCTTAACCCAAACCATCCATACATAAAGGAAATAGTCTGTTTAATTGCATAAACCAGATAATCAAATAGATATGTTGCTTTCATTTGTAGATTTGTACCACTAATTGCATATTTCACTTCAAAGAAGTATACAATGTGTTGTGCAGAGGAAAACCACAGTGCCATTAATTTGATTAAGCAACTGTCCTTGTGCAGATGGCCAGAAAACAAAGTTACAACTTTTGCATGCTAACATAAACAGCACAGGTTCAACCTCAAGCGGTTAATTTGCAGATTCAACTGATTAGATAGCTTTGCTAACTAATTGGCCTTAGAGAACAGAAAAAGAAGATCTAGTGTCAGCACAAAACCATTATTGTACTCAACACATTGGGAGCTAGTGTATGATATACTTGTACTGTGAAATCACATGTGAGCCACTTTTCTTGTGTCACTTTGCACCACCATATTTTGCCAGCCGATTGAGCAAGAGTGCTGTTCAAAACCTCTATAGATGTGAGAAGTCTTCTACTTTAGATTTTACAAAATTAGAAAGTTTTGGATTTCGTTTTTTTTGTGGGTGACATTATAATGGGTAGGTTTACACATTTTAGACCAAGGTCACCAGGTCCTGGGCACCAATGCCAATTTTATGACTAATTTTTAGTGGAACTAGCCTTTAGAGCTAGTTTCTGAGTCTTCAGAACCCTTGATTGGCTTTCTAGCATTTCTGGTTCAAAAGATATGGCCAAAAAATCCAAATTTGAGAAAAAAAAACAGAGTTATAACTGGTGATAACTACTCTGTCTCATTGACCAACATTGCTGTGTATTATATCCTACAGCTGATTGTGCCTGGGGTGCTAGGTGAGGCAGAACTTTCCATAGATTCACTGATTGCATAATTTGGTCAACTGCATCATAATGGTCGAATGCTTCATTCAACAAGCACTAACTTCAGCATTTACAAACAGTGGCTTGGAAGTGGAGCTAATGTTACAAGTTTGCACAGAAGAACAAATGGCTGAAGTGGATTTCCTAGGCATTAATCATTGCATGACTACTGAAGATGATTTTGGTTTTGTCACAAAAGACTTTGTGGAGAAATAACAAGATTGATGCGTCTAAACCAAAGAAAAGAAGATTCCCTTGGCAGTTTAAATCAAATCAAAAAACTCAAACCAAACTTATCATTGGATATGAAAATGACAAGATAGCAACAGCATCAAATTGGGAAGAAAGGCTAGGTCCCCAACCTGTGACAAAAAGATGACCAACAGTTTTAGGCTACATCTTTCCCCACCTGCTAACCCTAACAGATAAAGAAAAAAACTTACAAATTTGAAGGCAATGATTACTTACAAAATACCTATAAAGCAGGAGGCCGGAGGGTCTAGCTTAGCAGGGAAGATAACTAACTTCCAATGGTATCACATCATCTGGTATGGCTACCTGTACAACTGGTGGTCTCCTGGGTCACACATGGTGGCTGTGGTAATGGGGAGTGCTTAATGGTACCCCCAAAAATGAGCGAGAACAACTGAGAAGACAACCACTTGAAACCAGTTGCAAAATGTCTGACATAACCACAGTAATATTAATTGACCAATGCCAGACATTTTAAGTAGTGGTGTGCTCCCACCAGACTTCTGAAATGGCTCCCCAAAAATTGAGCTAGATCAGCTTGGAAGATAAGCACTTGAAACTTGTTGCAAAATGTCCAGCATAACTCAAACCGAACCAGGGTTGCCTGATGGTTGAGAGAGTTTATGGCACTGATCATGTCATAGGGAGTTAGCAGTTTAGCACCCGAAAGGTTTTTAAACCCCTTAAAAGAAAAATGGAAGCACTGAAACACAGTTGCTTTTCTGCCAAGCTGTTTTCTGTTTTGTTGTGTAAGTGACTTTGTTCAATCTGTTTCTGAAATTGCGCTACCACAATATCATGTGTTTCGCAAGAAAATAAAATGGAGGAACAAGGGACTTCACCACTGATTCAGGGAAAACTTGACACTTTCCTCTGTGACCCAGAATGACATTGCTGAATCATTTTTATTGTTTGTGATGACAGAAATGTGTTTGAGTATCAAGCGTCAGCATTTATTGTTCGGAGTGTTTCATCAAATTTCTTACATGCCTAGTTGTGGGCATACAAAACTGTGACTTGTACTTTATATTTGATCGCGATGCAGTGATTGTTTTGCATAAAGTTTATCATGGGTTGCCCAGACAGTCTTCTTGTATTTTGTATTGCACAAAAGTATGATATGTTTAATGCTTGTGACTAAAGTTCCAACTTTACACAGTCTGCTGTTCAGATAGCAAGGCAGGGTTAGCTGTGTAATGCAATAGGTTGAGTTTGTTAGCAATCATTGCAAAGATGACACCGGCATACAGGATTTTTGGGGACTTGAAGTTTTAACAAATTTGGAGGATTTTGGGGGCCGCTGAGTCCAAAAACCACTTCCTTTTTGCCCATCTGCTCAGGATTAGTCACTAGAGGGCATACGTTTTGCAGTTTTTCGCAAAATATTGAAAAACCTCACCGAAAGTTTAAAAAGTTATCTCCCACCATTTTTAACTTGAAAACAGATTTTGTAATCAGTAGTTGTGCTTTTCAATGCTGAAATGCTTTATCAGCTATTATTGAACTGTGTAGGCCCACAGGGAATGAGTTAGTGGTAGCCTGTTGTAAGCAGTAACTACAATGAAATCCTATGTCAGAATAGTCTGTGCCTGGTACCATAGTTGATGAGCATGACTGGATGATTTGCAGTAAATTAGAAGAATTTGTGCATATTGGTTAGGCAACAAAGTGGATACACAAACTTTATGTGTTTCTTGTGTCTGTGGGACAGCAGGGCTTGCCAAGAGCATTGGACTAAGGACAGTTCACCAAAGAGAGAAAGACTTAAGATTGGTGAAAGAAATGTTATACACTTTCCTTTGATTAATCCAAACGAGGTGTTACTTCCTCCTTTTCATATCAAAGTATGAAAACAGTTTGCAAAAGCTTTAAATAGGTAAAAGTGACTGCTTTGCATATGTGTGAAAAGTTCCCTGCGCTGAGCACTGAAAAGTTGGAACTTTTCATGGTTCTCAGATATGACGTTTAAATGTGGGACAAATATTTTCCACTTACCTTGAGAACCCTCATAAAAATGCCTGGCAGTCACTTACATAAGTTGTCGAAAACTTCCTAACTATTACGACCTTTCAAAACAGCTGTTAAATTCTTACGAAAAATTAGGATGCAATATGAGTGTGAAGGTTCATTGTTTTCATAGTCATGTAAACTATTTTCCTGAAAACTTAGAAGCAATGATTGAAGAGCAAGGAGAGTCTTTCCACCAAGATATAAAAACCATAGAAAAGATACCAGGGATGCTGGAATACCAACATGTTGGCAGACTATTGCTGGTGCTTAGAGGTTGCTGGCTGTAGCTACTCCCGAAAAACACAG
>JGI24159J19872_10009897_pt1 | contig 12495 bp, 7 predicted proteins | sample Ectturendosymbi4_FD_19872 | JGI IMG/M metagenome (IMG submission 19872)
AATAAGCATGATGACGTCATTCATGCGTATGTCTCAAAAGCTTGTGTTTCATCAAAGTAAATGTATTTGCGCCATCAAGCGTATACTCTCTACTACCTCCATGTATGTATCCTCATCTTCCTTCATGTATTTGCGTATTCCATGTTACTGCGATGCATGCTTAAATTCAAGGGCCTTGCGTGTGGGAGTGACGACGTTACTCAATACAATACTGTTGCATGAATTTTTGGTTAGCTTTCACCAAAAAATTTTGAAAACATGCATTGATATCAGAAATAGGTTTTGCAGTTAATCTTTACTGATCGCAAACATGGCAGAATGATGCACAACTTCGTGCATTTGATGAGTACAGGCCGCATCAATACTGTTAAACCACACAGCATACGTTTCAAGCTGCCGAAATGGATTACTCGAATGGGAGTCTTACAAGATACCGGTATGTTTGACAATGAACAGGATCATCTTCGCCGACAAAACAATAATTTGCCTCAGGCACAACAAAATGCAAGTAAAACACATGCGAGCCAGTATCAGCAAATGGTTGAAAAATGAAGCTTGTTGGCACAACGTTCGTTAATTTTATGTTTTAAGACCATCTGCATCGGTTAATTGCAGCTTGTATAAAATGTGTGCTAATTTTACGTACCAAGTAAGAAAGTTACAACATAAACGAGCAGTATGCTAAGTTTGCATAACTCTCTAAACACATTACCTTGACCTGTGATGTTATCCGCATGCACTAGGAATACCAGCGTAAGAACCAATAAATGTTTCATCTCAGTTTTACTGGTAATTTTCCTGTAAAATGAAACAAGAACCAAAAAACAGAAATCGCTGAGAAGTCAGAATATTGAAAGGAAAATCCCAACTGAGGGACTACTATAAACTAAAAGTAAAACGACAAGTCTACAGAGTTTAAGAATTTTACTGCAATCCAAAGAAAATTTCAGTCGTCTTTTCTTGTAGGTGTTGTTCACAACGGTTTTACAACTGAGTACTACCTGCATAACTTTCAGTTGATTTTAAAAACTTAAGTTGTTTTTGAAAACTTATGAAAGCAGATTATGGCAGGCCGATTCCTCGAAAACTCAACATCAACTCCACCTGGATGACTTTCTTTAGTTACTTTACAAACTGGCAAAAGAAACAACGTTTGCATATAAAACTCTATTCCTCTTTATTAGAAGGGCTTATTGACTGTATGTTTAGGAAATAAATTGGTAATTTTATTACAAGTGAGTGTTTGTAATATCAAATGTAAAAACACGCGGCAATTTAAGATATTGCTTTAGCGACTCTTTCCAAATTGCGTGAATAGCAGCAACATGCCGAAATACCAGTTTAGCAAAAACTTATTTTAAGGTAAACAATCTTCCCTCCATTTCTTTTCAAAAAAACGCATTTTCAAAACTATAAGCGGGTTCGCATAATAAAATCTGCAAATCATCATCGCCAGCTTGTCACGATTTGAGTATTTTGTTCGTGTGTTTCACTTCTTTCGTTATTAACTGATTGAACATTTCTCTATAATTTTGACTACAGATCAAAAACTTTCTTTATTTTTATTATAGTTTCTTTCACTGCAGGAGGAAACAAACTGGCCAAAATCAATATCTCTTCCTATAAACAGAGATTTTTATGTCAAAAAGTAACAAAAACTGGTTGATTTCAGGACTGCAAGTTCGGTTCAAAGTAATATGTTGCGTCTATGTGCCGTGAAATAATGTTAAGTGCTCGATTAGCACCTCAAAGTCAGATTTTCAGTTTTTCAAAGTAAATCCGCAAACAGTTTTTAAAAACAGCTGAAAGCTCAAGTCTTGCTTCAACCTTTATGCTGATTCTAAAGAACAGTTATGCATTAAATGCATGAACTACGGTAGTACCACCTGCTAACGTAACAACTACTCTGTATCTGGTGCCAATCAGCTTGTTTTGCGTTGGATTAGGTCAGTAGAAAAAAAATTTTAATGTTTGAATTGTCGTCGAATTTCCGCAACCTCGTTAACACGCGTTACCAATACTGGCGTTCACTGCATCCTTCCAAGATCAAATAAAACAGCCACTTAGATATTACCTTATTTAATTTGTGCATACTGCGGCAAAGCAAACATATTTTGTCTTTGCAGAACTTTCTCTTATACACCTGTTTGTCGTTTGAAAAGCGAGTTTGTCTGAAACTAATTCAAGTCTATTCCAGCTAATTTTTCTCAATTCCAGATTATACCGTTTCTAGCACAGCCTAATATCTGACCTGCACCTAAGCTTACGTTGAAAATCTTCATCATTGTGTTCTAGGTCCTTCAAATCGCTGATCTACTTCTGGCTTAACTTATCGCACCTTTCTGCAGTTTTGGTTCCTCATTAGAATGGTCAAAACGTGTTCTCTTCATTGGCAGTAATGAAGTGGCATAATGAATTTTGCAAAATTGCACAAAAATTTCTTACTTGAAAAACGTATAATTGTACTTTGCCAGGCGATTAGTTTGTTTTACTTCGTTTCATGCAAGCCCAAATACTGACGAGTTACATTCAAGTATTATTTTATTGAGTCAAACCGGTGCACTTTGCCTCGAGCCTATGATTTCTGGCCGAAAGCGACCTGTCAGCGAGCATATCATCAGACCGCCGCGGACCTTGTGATTCAACTGACCTTTCTTTCACTAAGCGTGGTTTGGTTGCTGGCAAAGACCGGTTCCGCATCAACTTAAATTCGTCGCTCGGTCTCAACAGCGAGAGTGTAACGACTTCGTCGACCTGCTAGAATTTTTCAACGCTTCGTGCACTTTTGATTGAGAGTGTTTTTGCTTGATTAATGATGTCATGATTCTTCCACAAAGTTTGGAGGGGGCTGCCCGGAAGTGTTTGTTTTCAGTAATTGTGTTATTCACTGTAGCATCACGCGTTATGCCACAGCTATCAGGAATTTCCATTGAAGTTTGTGCTGTTGCTCTTTCATTCTGGAAAGTACCTGATATCATGTACCAATGAGAAGACCCTGAAATTTTGATGCTGCCCAAATTGTCCATGCTTCGGGCAGTAAATTTTGAACAATTATTCACTGATTCAGAAACTGCTGCTGGCCCAAGAATTTTTGTAGCTTGTTGAAAATCAGCTGGAATTTTGTTGTAAATTAAAGTGCTATCTTGATAAAGCGATTTTGGTTGCGTTTATCCATTACTGCCTTTAGATCCAAGAGCCCTGAATCAAATTTTCAGCATCTATGATCACACAGGATGTTATTTTCGAAATTTGTTTTAACGTTAGAAGACATAACACTTTATCTGGCGTATCAGCGTGCTAGAGCTTTGCTCTAAAATGGTATTTAAATTAATATTGTATGACCTACTGAATAAATTGTAGATTTGGTCTTGGCTCCTAGATTAAAAGCTATGTACTACTGTTAAATGCCAAGTTTACAAGCCCACATTTCAGTGAGGCAATCAGGCCTCAAACATTTTACAAGGCAACTATCAACTTGAAAATATAATGGATGCGCCTCCATGAAAACGTATTATAAACCCAAATTTTCCACATAAAATGCAAGTTTTTTATGATTAACGAGATTTAAACGTCTAAAATGCAAAGCAACAGTCGCCTTACTCCAACCAGAATACTATCCTAGATTAAAGTGCGAAGTGAATAATATGTAAATAAAATTTCGTTCTTGTTTGGTTGAAAACATATTAGCTGTACTGTTTTTTTTCATAAAACGCACATACCCTGAAAACAAAAATAGTAGCCATTAGCTGCATATAGTTACAACTTGCATACAGTTTTATGACCGTTGGTTTTACTGGGATAACGTTTCAATGTATAACATATTTAAAAGTCATATTTACAGAATCACTCGTTGATTTTATTTGCTTATTGTGAAGAACTTGTTGCTTTTACACGGATGCACAATTCAAGAAAACAAGGCAATTGAAACTTGTCACGAAGTGTTATAATTAAACTAAATCACATGTTGTGAAATGCAAATGCTTTAGTTTTACTTTTGCAATTACTTTTCCTAAGCAGAAAATTCAAGTTTTAGCCTTCAATCCAAATGTTTTGTCGAGAAAGATACATTTGGAACATTATAAAAGATGTTGGTCATGTGGCTAGAATTCAAGACACCCCAATGAGCACATTCTTACACCTACGCAAAATCGTGAAGGTCAAATGTAGCTATCAAGTACTACATTTTAATATCACCGCGATGTCACCAGTAGAGGAACAGGAACAGCATAACGCCTCAAGGCAAAATCCTTTGGGAAATAGTTTAAAGTCTTTTTCTCTTGTTTGCTAGGAAATTATTACATCAAGAAGTATCACAACAATGTTTTCTATATGTCTGATTGAAAATACTTTGGTTTCTCAAAACAATCCGTTTCATGGTTTTTGAAAGAAGACCATAAAATGTTCAAAATTGTCCTGTCTTTTCAATAGCTCAAGCGTTTGACAGAAGCCAGTCAAAATACTAAGTATAAGTTTTAAGTCAGTGCTATATGCACAGAAGTATCGTAATGAAATGTTAACGAGTCAATAATAATGATAATGTTCAGTGGAATTTCATTAACATTTTAAAATCTACAACAATCGCAATCTGCTTTGGTCGTGTCCTACATAACACTTTGGCAGAAGGATTTCTCGTAGTGTTGATTATCTTCAAAATATAAAATATTACTCCAACGATTGCACTCAAAGGCGCACTGTATGCTATTTCCAGTCGTGTGTAACATGCAGTTGGTGCTTGAGATGGAGTTGCACGTCTGCTCTTAACAACTTTAAAATTTTTGCGCAATAAGATACGAGAGCATTGAGGTACAGCTCTCATGAAAGGAACGTTCCCACTAATTATACAAAAATTACTAATACTCAAATCAACGGCTATTGAAAACTTGGGCTAAGTATGCCCATGCTCAAGTTTCACTGCTGTGCTTTCTTCAACAACATTAATTCATTTATTCACACCTGCAAATGAAGTCCATTTTGATACAGCACTTGGTGCTACTCGGGTTAGATAAAGAGGCGCATTCCGGGGGGTTAAAAGTGCGGTCACCCCCCAAACTTTTGGCGGCAATTATTGAGCCGTTTAGCAGAAACTGTCATGCACACGTAAAGCCAGTCATCGAGTAGATTTCACAATTCTCGCTCTAAACAAATGTTTTTATGGCTACGCGTCTGGTTGGATATTCTTGAATTTAGCTAGCTTTAAACTAACTGGGGAAAACATTATAAAATACTTTGGCCAAACCAACAGGAAACCTTTGATTCAACGTTGAAAGAATTCTTTTCTTTATTTTCAAAAAATATGAAGGAACAACTTAACTTCCATGAAGGGGCATTCTGCAAATGGAGCGTGTCGTTCTCTCCTGATTTTGTCAGTGGCAGTGCTAAAGCCTTTGGTATGTTGGTAAACGATGCGCACAAAATTGACATAGCGGAAGAAATCAAATTCTCATCCAACACGCATATGCCACTAAGACCTTGCAAAGATTGAAGAAACGCGGACGTGAGAAATAAAATATGCTTTCCGACAGAAGAAAAAATCATAGATCAAAACAATGTTCGACTGAGACACGTAATCACGGTTGTAGAGTTCTTCGGTCGTCAGGTTTTACCTCTACATGTGAAAGATACAGCGTTCACTTTCTCACTGATGAATCAGATCACAATATGGGGTTTGTGGAGACTGTGCTTAGATGTTGCTGATGAAGCTGCAATTGACTCGTTTAAAAATGCTCCACGCAATGCTTCGTACTTCAACTAGCATACGCAAAACAAGATAATCAGCTTCGATACCAAACAAATTCAAAGTCAAATTGTAAATGATGTCGCAAACGTGAAGTACCTCTTTGTATTAACTGACGAGACATCTGATAATGGTCATGTTCAGCTGCTCAGCTTATCTTTCTTTTTTGTCGAAAACAACGAGGTTCATGAAGAATTTCTGTTTCTTGCCGCTTTCTTCCGTCGCTGGGGAAGCTCTAGCAGATGGCATATCAACAAATTTGTCCCAAATTAGATTTGACTTAAACTTTCTACGGGGTCAAGGATACGATCGTACCAGCAACATGAACGGCGTCTGCAGAGGTGTGCAGGCAAGGGCACGCATGCTGCATCTCTTAACTCGTATAAGTGCTGCTGCAGCCATCCGCATAATTTGGTGGTCTCTGGCGCTTCGCATCTACCTTCGATTGGAGATGCAATTGGTATTGTTGCAAGCAGTTGTTTTTTTATTTCGCGGTCTGCGCAGCGTGCAGCTATTCTGTGAAAGTTCGTCCAAACGGAAACACCAACATCTTGTCGAAAAAGCAAGCTTATACCTCTGTGGGGACGTTGATGGGTGGAACGACACGATTCTGTTGTCACATTTTATTTCTAGACCTTATACCCCCTTAGCAATATCCTGACTGCGCAACTGCGTTTAAATAAGATTAAAGTTTCCCGAAGTGTTAAACTTGCTTGCAGCTTTGAAAATATTGCGTTTTTCTGTATGCTACCTGTTACTAAATCGGTGTCTTCAGTGGGCTGGAACGTTTCGCCGAATGGCCCATCAAAAGTCGCTGATGGCGACTGTTTGTGAAAAGGCACTCTCAATACAACATAAATGAGTTTTCTCAATCACCTTCTGAAACATCAGCAAAAATTACAAACAACAGTTGTGAATTCTCTGCTAGGCGAATGATAATAGAGTGCAGTTATGTACAGATACTCTGTGCAGCAATGGGTGCTATACCCTATTCTAAATAAGTCAACCAGAGTGGTAAACGAAGCAGAGTCACGTATTGATCATATCTATACAAAACTTTATCCAATACAGGCGCGCAAACAAGGGGTGCATTTGGGGCATTTGCCCCCCCCCGAAATTTTTCAAACATAGCATAACAGTTTTGACATTTGCAAAAACTTCCAAAGAATAAAGATGAAATTTTATATTCCAATCATGAAATTTTATGTTCTAATTCTGAAAATTTTCAGAAATGCCTGTGTGTACGATTTGATATTGTTTCTTGCATGTCTTTTGAGAGAGTTTGTACAGAGTCTATGCTATAGACTCTCGAAGCGTCAACAATAAATACTGCATTGTTATCACACCAGTAGACCAAAGTTTGTAGCCAGGAGACCATGTCTGGTGACAGAAACAGCATAGTATGTTCACATTGTGTTAGCTTTGCGTTTTCCTGGGGATACTGTAGGCTACTAAGAGTTTTTGCATTTTATGTTCAGTGCCTAACCATTGCTGGGGTATCACTAAATTTGCAAAGGAAACTCAAATTTCACAAGTTATTAGGTGCTGTTTAGGTAGTCCTGGAAAAAGTAGCGAGGCCCACCCACATCTGCTGGCGGGCCTGGCCCAACCATTCGTAATAAAGTTCAAGTTGCATTACTGCCTGCACTCGTTTCAGGAGTGTTTCAGTCGGCAGACGAAGTCCCGTATCTACGATTGAAACAATAGCACCAATGGTTAAATAGCCCATATCCTAACATTCATATCAGTCACTTGTATCTGTCAACTTCACCACTCGCAATATCGTCTGCAGAAATTTATCTCACAGCAAATATATTCAACTGAGGTTTCAAAAAGCCAGATAATTGATTTGATAAATTCGTTAAAACAGTGTTTCCCAACCTTTTCAGTGTCATGGACCCTTTTGACGATGTGCCTGAAGGCGGTGGACCCCTGTAATAAAACCAGTCAATACTGTTAGTTCCAAGTGGTCTCTACCAGAAAAGTTTATCAACTGTTTTGCATGCCAAAATCATGAATGTTCCATGGAAATTACGTCATCACGTACGAAATTGACAGCGTGGCATAATTAACGAATGGAATTGTGTTTAACAAGCGTTGTTAAGGGCGGGATAATTGCATATTATTGGCATGAGGCAGAAAAGTGTGAAAAGTTTGTTCACCAGCAGGCATTGAAATATTCAGCAACAGTTTCCCGATGGTGAAATGCGTCACCAAATTTTCAAAATCTTGTGACATTACAACCCAGGGGAAGATCCAGCCTGTGTAAGATTCGGGGGGGGGCGATTTCAGTAATATTTAGTAGTCAAGTCTCATAACAGCTTCTCTACTGTAACAGAGGTTGAAGTATACTTCACAACACTGCTGTGACAAAACAATGGACGACAAAATGGCCTTACATCGCGAATGTTGTTTTCCGAATTGTACAAACTATGGTGAATAAATTTGCTTGAATCCAGACGTAAATCTGGTGAAATTTTATAATATTTTCCAGTGCTTGAAAAAAATTTCCAGACGACATCCAGCTAACTTTTTCTTTTTTTAACGAGGAATTCGTCATCACTGTCTCCATAGCTCGCTTTGCCAGTGCTTATGCAGGGCGGTAGAGCCGAAGCCAAAAATTTTAGATGCCTTGAGCCAGAGCCGGGGCTTAAAACCTGCTACTCAGGCTTCATTACAGGTTGGTTAGCTCCGTCAACCTGCAGGGCAGACCTGTAACCAGCTTAGGACACCAGGTGGGGCGAGGAGATTTCTGAGAGGGGCCCAAATTTTTTAAGAATGCCCAATAGTTCTAAGCTATGTCCAATACATATTTCCAGAGGGGGCGAAAAGTTTTACACGGGGGGGATTCGCCCCCCTGCGCACCCTGGTTACGGGCCTGCGGCAGGGTATGGTCACCTCCCGACGTATTCACTTAGTGTGGGAATTCGGGATGACAGTCTGAAGGTAGAGTTACTGATATGGGTTGAAATTGCGGTTTAAGTTAGTAAATTTAAAATTTTGGATTTTGCTAATTAACTTATTCTTCTGCTCATCAGTGTAGCAATCGGAGAGTTCAAGCGTCAAGCACGCAAATTTCACACTTTGGAAGCAAGCACCAATTGAGATCACACGCCATACTCATTCTATTGCTGCATGTTCGCGCCACATACATATAGGTGCTATTCTTAGCGCACATCCCGTTCGTGGAGCATCACGCATGCGCCGCCGCGCCGATCGAGCAGTCTCGATATCAGTGTACCTGATGGGCATTAAGATGAGTTTATCGATCTGCAAAGTGATTCCACAGTCAAATGCCTTTCAGCTAACAAGACAGTTGAAGAAATTTGGATTTGCTCGAATCCTAATGTTGCTAAAGTTGCAATCCGTTCGCTTTTGTCTTTCGTTTCCACTTATTTATAAAATTCCGGCATCTCAACAACCTCTTCATTAAAACCGCATACAGAAATCGCCTTGTATTGGAGGATGATTGTAAGATCTGTTCTGTTAGAAACCTCTCGTAAGGGTAAGCTACTCAAGAACAAACAGTATTAGACTTTCCACTGAATTTGATTAAATGACAGTTTTTTCATGGAGTAGTCATGGACCCCTTAAAATATTTCTGTGGACCCCCGGTTGGGAACCACTGCGTTAAAACAAGACGGAAAGTTAGGCAGGTTTACTAGTAGCCTATACATCTGCCAAACTAAAGCCATGATTGCATTAGTTGAGTACGGAAGCAGGTGTTTGTATTGGGCTACTAATTTTTGCTCTGTCCTGATCGTTTGGTCTGCATTGATTAAAACTGAAACATTCTCATTTTTCGAAATGTTGCGAAGAGAACTTTATCTGTGACCATTTGCGAAAAAGTTGTACTACGGTTGATCCAATATAATGAAGCTGTACAACACACTACATGGTATTGGCGATCGTTATCCTATTTATTCAACTGTAACTAAAACCGGAATAAAAAGAGATGTTAATCTAAAGATATTTAAAGATACGTCTGATGTTGATACCATTACCTTATAATCCAATATCTGCATGTTGCCATAATCATTTACCGACGCAGTACTCTGAACGGAAAGTTAACAAAAAATTTTATTTCATTTTTAGCTCCTTGCAAACGCTTGTGGACATACACATGCTTGTTAGAAAATACACGAGAAGGCAATAAACAAATGCTGTGGATAACAAAAAGGACACCAGGAGGAGAAGAGTTTTCTGAGGGGCCCAATCTGTTTAAATGATGTCCAATAGCTCTAAACTGTGTCCAACAAACTTTTCCAGGGGGGGGGCGAAAAGTTTTTCAGGGGGGCTCGCCCCCCGGGCCACCCCTAGCTACGGGCCTGACTGCATATGATCAGTTTGATGAATATTCGTCAACAAGTTATGTTTAAATTATGATCAGTTTGATGAATATTCGTCAACAATTTGTGTCTAAATTATTCGTTAAGTTTAGTTTTATTTATCTAATCAGATTTCGTGTTGATAACGCCAGGGTCTTCCAAGAAGTTTTCATGAATCTCAGTATGACCGTTAGCCGAGCCGTATGCCGACTATAGTGTCGTCATACTCAAAGCACATTGGCTGCGTCCTGCGTTTGGTGAATCGTGTCGATTGTTAGGTGTGAATCAGGCGAAAGGGGTTGTGGTTGATCGTTGTTGAAAAGCACCTGATCAAAGCTTGAAGGTTATTTTGCAGATAAGAGATGTGCGTAAGGCTAGCATTACCTAGAAAAAAATAATTGCTTCTTCTGAGCTTGAGCAATACAATAGTTTCGTTAGCGTTTCTATTAAAGTCTTTCATAAATCAGATTGCTTTTGATTACTTGCACAAGTTTATACTTCTCCCATGATAAGCAAATCAGAGAAGATTTTGATGAGCTTAAATAACAAGCAAAGTAACTTTACCAAATGGCAACCACAGAATCTACCCCCAAGGACACAAAGAGTAAGCAAACAGCAAGAAAATGACAACAACGCTTGCTTCTGATGACTTAGATTGGTGATTCTTGGTTTATCCAACCAGGCGGAGCGTTATTTCTTAGTTTGATGGTCATTAACTTCTCAGGAAAAAGGTCTTTTTCAAAATTCAAAAGAATTAAAACTTAATTAAATGGTCACACTGTTCCAGGTTAAGTTGTCCACACTGAGCATTCGGTGCATTAAAAATTACAAACTTGGCAAACAATTTTTAATAAATTCCTGGATGATTTTGTAATGAAGAAGGCCAGGGTAAAACCTTTCTAATTGTTTAATGTGCTCTGTTCAGCCTTTCTTGATTCAACGATTGTATCTTTTTATTTCTTTATACGTATTTCAATAACGATAGTTTAAAACTCATATCCTTTCGCCCGACGGTTTCGTTGCGTTCGACTCTTTGCAGTCTGAGAAAGTAACAAACACGCGAATTGTGATCCCAGCAGTTGCAACCATTTGGATCGTTTCACTTTACGTGTTTTGCTCGTGTGAGTGAGTTTTACAGCCGTGGTCCTCGCTACCACCACACATGTGTGCAGTTTATTTGGTTTTTAGGAAATTGTATATTTTTGATGCTATTGTTGAGCACAGACAAGAAAAAAGAGATGTGAAACTTACGTAGGCCATGTGTTTTGTCAAAAATTTAACCGTGACGTTTTTGTTTGGCTCGCCTGTCGACATTAAGAATCGTAGTCCCGCCGGCGCCAGCCAAGCACGAATTCCACAGTTCCGTGTCATTGAACGCTTCTGCGTCTAAAGTTCGAAAGTAGTAACAAGCACAGTGATCGTGGTGCACTCCAGTAAGGATTTACAAATTGTGTATTGACCGTACTTTTAGAGCGTCAATTTCATCATTTTCGACTTAGAGCTTTTCCATTTTTCCCTCGTAACAGTGGGAGATGGGGCCTCAAAGTGGATTGGCCCAGGGGCCTCGCATCCAGCGATCTGAAAGCGGCTATTTCGTCAATCGCTCCCGCTTCCGCTTCCACACCTATTGCTTCCGCTTCCAACAGAGCCCAGCTGGACTCTAACAAAGCCTGGACACTATCTCATCTGTGAACTTGCTGACAAGCATGACTATCAAAACCAGCAGCTTATGATTTACAAGGGCACATTACTAGTTAAAATGATCGCATTAGTTAGTATCTGTCAACACGGTATTGCTACTCTGCTCAATGGCGTAGCCAGCCCAAAAATTTAGGGGGGACAAAACATTTTGGGGGGCCAAAGTGTATGATCTTAGGCGAATAACGCTAATTTGTTTGGAAAAAAGCCTCTCAAAGTACAAAATGACTATATTTTCCAAAAATTGTTGAGGCCATGACCCCTTTTCCCCCCCCTGGCTACGCCTATGACTCTGCTCTTACAAAAAACACAACCTAGAAAACTTTCTTCAACACATATCTATACAAACAGCACTTACAACAACCTGACCTTAGCCCAGTGGTTCTTAACCTTTCTACCCACTCGTGTCTCCTGAGCTTTCGTTAAATTTTCTCGTACCCCTTGTCTGAAATCAAATAGTAATTGATACTAAAACAATTTCATTGCAACAATATAACAATACAATGAATTTACACTAAGTACACCAACAATCAAACATGGCTCTTTTGTTAGCCACATAATGACAGAGATCTGAACTTTGTTTGTGACATCCGTTGACTCGTGAAGCGGAACTCCCCGGTTGTTGAGTCCTGCCTCAGCAGGGTTCCCACAAATCTTGACTAGAAATTCCCTAAAGTTGAGCTTAAAATTCCCAAAACTTGACAGAAATTCCCTAGATTTTGTCCAAAGCAGTTG
>JGI24159J19872_10009899_pt1 | contig 12494 bp, 7 predicted proteins | sample Ectturendosymbi4_FD_19872 | JGI IMG/M metagenome (IMG submission 19872)
TAACATTGGACCTTCCTGTCGCTTTGCATGATTAACATTGGACCTTCCTGTCGCAGCGAGGCAGTGCGCGGCCCGTCATTACCGCTTGAACCTTCCTGTCGCTTTCATTCGCAGCCTGCGATTTTCAAGTGGCCTTTCAGCGATCATCCCCGCAACAACGTTTGCTCGCGCGCATGTTTGATAGTAGTAAGTTGGAGAGGATGCGAAGGAATTGGCGAGTGGTTTGTTGTAATCGCGTTGTGGCGCATCGATTGTTGCGACATAACAATGCTTTGTGTAGTTCGGTTATTGCTCGTGGAAGTGCCTGACATTGACGTAACTGAAGCTAAATCGGTTTCTGTGATGTCGTGAGCGGGGCGCGGTGACGTAGAGTTTGGGTTTCGTTTCCGATCATGTCGTTCCTGGTGGCGGAGATCAACAAGCTCCAAAGTGGAGCAACGCGTTGGTGGAGAAGTCCATCCTCAAAACAAGCGAAGCACATAACTGAGACGACACTCGTAGCTCCGCAGCAAAACCTGCGTAAAGTACTTTACACCAAGCACTTGGTCGTGAGTTCTTAGCGGACGCTTGTCGAAGGTTTTTTCGCAAACCATACAGACTTTTCACACCTGTGGAAGTTTAGCCTTTGTTTGTTTCACAGGACGCTGCGTGTACGCGAGGGGAGCTGTCGTCTACTGCGCGGTGTTGGATTCGTTCGGAGCCGTGGTCTCCTCGAGCACGGGTCACTGCAAAGTAAGAGCGCGTTTTGCATGACATAGACAAGAGATTTCAAGTGCCGAGGAGGCATTGTCTCGATACGAACGCCGCTTAGCGCGAGCGTTTATTGATTTATTGAATTCCATTCTCAGATCTGAAACTCAGTGGTTCGGCGATGCTTCTGACATGGGTGTTTCATAAATATGTATGTTTATCCGTTGTTCCTTCGTTGGTGCAAAGCTGTGTACCAGTGTTCCCCCAAAGAAAATTTTACACTGCGAAAATTTTTGTTTCAGTGCGCATGCAATTGCGCAAGCACACAAACATAGAAGCGTTTTAAGCGGTGAACGGCTATGCGATATACATACGATATTAAATCTGGGAATGTTACAAGTTCGTGAGAATGAAATTTCACTGCACAAATGGCCTGGTGGTGCTACGCAGTTGCGCAGCTTAGAGGGAACACTGCTGTGTACCGTTGGGTTGGAGACGTATGTTGAAGCCGCTGGGACCGTTATTTCACCATGTGGATATCGCGTACGCTTGCTATGGTCTCAGTCTCGACTTAGTCATATAATAATATTTTGTTCAAGAAACCGTTCTTTTACTTGTGATGGCCACACGGCATGACGCTCAATGAGAGTCGGCTGCCGTCACAACTCGTTTATTTTACAAACTTTTGCTCAAGGAAGATCGTTGCCAAGTGAAAAGTCGATCAAACGGTTCCTGGTGTTGAACGTCACGCTTTGCTTGCGCGAGCGTCTGAGCCATCGATTACATCAGCAGTAGTTTCGCATTACCGGAAGATTCTTGTTGTCGCGTTGCAACTGTCTGAGCGCGTCACTGAGCAAGCGCACTCAGCAACTTTCCTTGCACGTCCTGTTGTTGCGATTTCCGTCGACGTTTGATACAGTTCGAATTGATGGTCGCAGATGGAATCAAATTGAGTACACGTGACAGTACCTAGGATTCCTTTCTCGACAAATGATCAATCGCGTTAATTTTAACAGAGTACAGTGTATATTTGTCATACTGAGTAAGCATCCCTAGCTCTTACTCAAGTAGATAGATCCATACGTAGGAAGCAGATTTTTGAAAGTGTTGGTTGCTTTATGACATCACACAACCCTTTGTGAAAACAAGAGGCTTTTTAAGTTTGGTGATTCCGCAACGGAACCTGTGGTATGTGTGCGTGTGTTTTCAACAGACTCATGCTTTAATTTCAGAAGTGGTAGATATTAACTCGCCAATCGAGCGAGGTTACTGCTAAATGTGATTTTATGTTTACCTATATTTCGCAATACTTTTCATCATCACAAGAAGTGGATTTCATTTAAAGCGTCCTTTATTGATTTTTCCTCTTTCAGGCCTCTTCTGGTGGCGAAGCTGCTGTTTCTGGTAAAGGCAAATGCGACTCATCCTCCGCGGAAACCCAACTCTTATGCGTTTCTACTGAAAGGCAGATGAAGGTTGTGTGAACACGATATTTTCGATCTTATTATGCGACTTTGCTCTGACGTACCGCATTGCTGTTGCCGTCGCCAAAAATTTGTTTCAAAAACGAGGCCACCAACCACCGCAAATGAATGAGAGCGCAATGCGAAATTAGCAGTTCTGCATATATATATTGTTGGTTTTGACCGTTATTTAAATTTTGCTGAGGTATGAGCGTATCGCAGACTGGTCCACGGTTAACTTCAAATCTCCCGTGCAGTTGTTCAACCTCCCGTCCGAATCGTGCAATCACTTCCACAACATCGACATGCAGTGCGGCATCGTCGTGCGCTCCATCGTGGAAAGCGTCTCGCAGGGAACCTTCCTGGCGTCGTACACCACCAACGGCAATATACTAGTTTTCAGCCTGCCAAAGTAAGTCGCCCAAGGACGCGCGTTTGTCGTCCCCTGCCTGGGCGCGATTCTAACCATGCCACGTTCCGTCGCAGCTTCAGCCTGCTATTCGAATCGACCATGCTCGACGCCAGTGACATTCGCGTGTCTGCGACGCTGCAATTCGCTCCACACCTGCAGTGCTTTTACATGGCGAACGCATCCGAAATGCAAAGAATGACTTGTCTCGTGGTGAGTAGCGGACCTGTGCGGGGATGCCCCGACGTTCGATACATATCGTCAAGAGGTAGCAAGGATAAATCTACAGTGATTGAACGTGCTGGTTGTTGGTGTTATTCGAAATAATTTCTTGTCGCTTGTTGGGTATAAGTAGCAGTGTTTCGTGTTTTTTTGCGAAGTACCACCAAACTTCATCCAGACCCCCCGACCCGCGTTGAGAAAATGGGAAAACCTTTTCTGAAAATGGCGGTTAGTTTCAAAAATTGAAACCGAAATTTGTTTTTAAACCTTAATTTTTTCAAAAACGTTAAAGCAAGAGTTTATGATGCGGTTGCTTCAACGAGATGCCTTGCTGCAGGAAACGTACGACGATATTCAGGAAGTCGCTGCTCATCTGTTTGTTCCGCGCAAAGCACCTGAACGCCCCAGTCAGGGGTTCTTCAAAGGATTCTTCGGCGATGGCTACACTGCATTGGATCGAGAAGAGCTGTGTGAGTTGAATGTGCAAACGTTTATTGAGTCGCCTCTCTCTGCTATGACTGTTTTGTGGTTAGCGTCATGTCGTTCGTGCCGCTAATTGTTAAAATAAGTGCCGTGCCAGTGTGTTTGGTGACGACTCACTCTGAAATGTGGTTAAGTGTTGTAATCTGTGATTATTTTGGGAAATGCTTGAAATCCCGTAGCATGGTATCTGCTGTAACCCACCGGACCCCCATCTGCTCAACATCATGGTCATTATCCAGCACAATACTCAACTCCCGTGGCTAATCCGAAGTTGACTTTGGGGTCAGTCGGAAAAGAGGCACTAGGGTGATATTAACAATATGTCGTGTGACACAGTGGGCAGCCATGACAAAAGGGCTCAAATTGGAACTGTTTTAAAGCAGCGGCCTCCAACCTTATTGTAACCACAGACCGGTCAACGCTTGACAATGTTCCCGCGGCCCGGGACTACTCCATGTATGATAGTTTTGTTTTTTAACAGTTGACATGAAGCTACAAGCTTAACTCATCAGATAAGGTTGCTGCATGTTTGTGTTCTGGCGAAGACTCACAAGCCAGTGTGCATTGTGTAATTTCACGGCCCGGGAGTTGGGTACTTGTTTTTTTTACGCTGAAACATTTTGGTCATTTTTTGCCGAGACATTTTGGACGCTGTCACTGAAACATTTCGGTCATTTGTCTCACAGTTGTATTAAAACTCGCCATAACAATGTTTTTTAGCGTATATTTCAATCATTCTGACCGAAAAAAAAGCAGGTTGGGTACCATCGTCATAAAAGATGTGGTGTTCTGAATGGCATCTGCTCCCAGGTACCCCACCACTCAACTGCTCACGTGATTCGTTACAGTCAGGAAGAATAGCGGCACAGCCTCACGAAGTGTGGCCACCAGGTCGGTCCCTGCCGCCACCGGGGAGCGATTTCAGGCCCTCAGTCGGTCTGCGGGCGGCATGACGTCAGAGATGCAGCGCTTGAGGCTGCAAGCGCTCGAGCGTGGAGAGAAGCTCAGTGAGGTGGAAGAAAAGACGCAGCAGCTTCAAGAATCGGCCTCGAAGTTTTCGTCCAACGCACATGCGGTATGTCGGTCGGTGCTTCGTGGCTATAGCAACCTGGAGATTTGTTGAAAGCATTAATGTTTCGATAAAAAATGCGATTTGAGATTAGAGCAGCGTTGGGATTTACCCATCCAAGATGATGTGTAGGTTTCATTAACTCCAGAGCAGGGGTCTCAAACTCAAATTCCTCCGAGGGCCAAATTAGAACCTATGAAGTTACCTGGGGGCCGCATTATGGCGGAACGTGAACCTTGCTAGAAACATGTTTTACATGGTATTTCCTGCGAAAGGTATCGTGAATTACAGGCAAATCATTTCTAGCCTTCTGTACGTTCGTTTTAAAGGAGCATAATCATTCGCTGGCGGAAAACTTTTAAACACTGCTGAATAAACTAAACAACGAAGTGTTGATTATTGTATGAAAATTCCCAAAACGTATCGTGGGCCACATGTGTCCCGCGGGCCGCGTGTTTGAGACACTGCCCTAGAACGAGTAACTGCTATCAACGCAGCATTTACTCTGCACAAACCCATTGCCTGCCGTTGACACGCTTGCGGCACTGTAGTGTATGTTCCGATTGTCAGGTAGTTAAGGTGAGGTGCCGAAGTATTTTCACATTTTTTACATATGAGCTGTGGCGTCAAGTCTGGGTTGTTTTTTTTGGTACATTGAAGCTTGGTGGACAGGGTCAACTGATTTTTGGTTGCCCCAACTGCTATGCTATCAAAGCTTTGCATGGGTAAGAACAGTGTTTCCAAATACAAATGGAATGGACTTCTAGCGATGAAATGTTTCCGAATGTGTTTTTTGCTTTGTTCATTCTGTGGTCTTCTTTCTTTATTTCAACGTCTTTACCTTTATTTGCAATGTTTTTGTTTTTCACAGTTGTGTCTCACTTTTGGTGTTTTACATGAAACTGTGGGGGCAGTGACAGCTACGGCCGTCACTTCCTGCCCCTTGCATTCCTGATAAAGTCCTGCGCGGGTTGAAATTTTTTGTTCGCTTCCGCCCCGCAAAATTTAAACCCGCCCCGCACCCGCATGAATTTGAGAAATCTTGCCCGCCCCCGCACACTTCTAACCCGCATTGGCAATTTTAGCAATTTGGCCAACAGTTCTGTACTGGTGTTTGGCCGGGTCATTTCTACTAAGTGCTTTTATGTCACTATTCAGTTCAAATCGGTTGTCAAAGAGAGCATAACAAACTGAATAGTTCTAAAGCATGTTTTTTTATATAACATTTTTCATTTTGCTCGATTAGCCTATTGGTAGAAGTTGCAGTAAAAGCTGCATGTAAAAATTCTGCGTATTTCAGAAGCTGTAAAAAAAGTTGCAAAAACTTGACCTACTCATAACGCGAGAGTCTAACAAGCAACAAAATCAAGCCGGTCATTCTTTTCATTGGCAATCAAACCAAAACTTTTCCACAGATCTGATCTTTCGCAGTCAACAGATTTGAGGTGATAAAAAAAACACGTTTTCAGTGCAGTTGTGAATAGCTGTGCGCTAAGCGTTGTCTTATCCATTTAGAAGGGCTGCTAGACTGAATTATTCCTCACCAAGTACGACGGTAACATTGGAAAATTGTAACTTGCCCAATACATGGGAAGAGCCTGAGCTAATGTTTCGCTACAATGGGTTGTTATATAATAATGTAATAATTGCTGCAGGCCTACTGTCCCAAGCGCAATGCTAGCAACTCCAGTACATCCACGTGTTTTGGGAGTTTTGAGCTGATTGAGTTCATGTGCGTTGGCTCAACACTCAGTTACCCACACAAAGAATTTCTCAACCCGCCCCACACCCGCACCAAGTACAACCCGCCCCCGCCCCGCGATTGCGGGTACCCGCAACCCGCGCGGGTTAACCCGCCCCTCGCAGGACTCTAATTCCTGAACACATGTTGTTTGCGTGGTCGGGGTGCTAAATAAACTGAAGCAAAACCAGCAACATGTGTTGAACAAACTGGTTGAAGAACGATGACTGACGCTTGAATTTATTTAAATCCGCTATGTCCAAACCGCGGGCCGCATGCGGCTTAGTCGAAGGTTTTGTGCGGCCCAGTTAAGGTTTTCGCTGTAGTAAAAGTATCCCACATACTGATAACCTGTCCATATTTTGATAATATTAAATTTGACATTTTTGATGCAGGTGGTCCTCAGTGCCACTTTATCACATCTTGACCACTGCATTTAGGATTCAAACGCTTTCAGTACATTAAGCTATATTTAATTTGCTAAGATCAAAATTGTGCGGCCAGCGTCAATATAGTGACATAATTTTCGGCTCAGTAAGCCGTTTGGGTTGGACATGGTTGATTTAATTCCACAGTGATGTTGTGTACCTGAAAAAACTTCCGCCTGACCGCAAACAGTATCGAATAATTTTTCGTCGTCGTCCAACTGCCCAAAGTAATGGGACAATTACTTAGCGTGAATTCTTTGGAGAGATGCCATTTCATCAGCGCGATTAACTTGAAAGGTAACGTCGTCATCATAGTTACTACTTGAAAAACGATATCGACTGCTTGGCATTAGGCGTTGTGGACAACAGTGTCTTTTTTTCTGAGCAGCTGGCATTCACCAAAGTTGAGCCCATTTTATCATCGAACTCGGTGCTTTTTGCCGATTTCGGTATGTCGTCATGTTTTTCACCACAAGAAGCTGAGGAAGTTTGCCTTGAAAGCTGGTCGTCCTGACAGAAGTGTGAATGCGTTTGTCTTCGCTTTTGGAATAAAGCGATAACTCGAAACGACTGTTTTCAAAGGAAAACCCTTCGATGTATTTTTTCTATGATCACTGCCAAAACATGTGTGAAAGCACCTTTTCTTTCGGTTTTAAGGCTTTCTAGCGTCGACAGTTAACCATTAGCAAAAAAGGCCTGAAAATTTAAGCGCCTGCGAAAAGTCTGGCGTTGGCAACAATGGGGAGTGTGCCGGCGCTTACCGTGGCGAATGGAACCGCTCAAGCGTGAGATTACCTGATTATTTTGCGAAGTTTCGCGAAAAAGACGAAAGGGTTTTTGCGTCTGTAACGTTTAGGATCGAGTAAAAAAAACGAACTGTGTCCTTGTGCAAAAGTTACACCTGGCACTAGACAGCTTGTTTTAACATCCAGCTTGCAGTTCTCAGCAGCTGCTTTGTAAACGGCAATAAATAAAGTCAAATGGAATTTCTGTCTTGTTAGTACGCATTCACCTCGACTTGTTCATAGCAAGCAGGGTTGCGGAGTCGAAAGGAGTCGGATTCCTAACAACAGCAGTAGTCGGAGTTTTTGTCCGACCCCGGAAGTCCAGTTGAATCATTTTTTTGCATCACACTCCTAACTTGGGAACTTCTGTTGAAATGGTACAATTTCTTTTGAAACTTTTGTTGAAACAGATTTCTTGCTGTGCACCACGATTTCTATTTTTCTTGACAGCCAAAGTTCATTCACTTTGTGTTAAGGAGTCGGAAATTTGGAAAAGGTCGGAGTCGGAAATTTTACCTCCGACTCCGCAACCCTGAGAGCAAGCCTGGTGTATTGGTGTCCTTGTGCGCACGATTGCGACGTTAAGGCGCGTTGATCGAAGATCCCAGGCTACTTACTTCCATACGAGAACCCCTGTTTGTGACGGCACTAATCTCTCAATCACGCTAATGTAAGACTAAATGGTTCGTTGACTCATTTCGACTCGAACAATATAACAGCGCGATGAAATGTTTTGCCGTTTTCCGCAGAACTAATGTAATCCAAGCGATTTATCACACTGACATCCAAATGTTATGTTTTCGGCCGCATTGCTTAATGCTTAATTCCAACTAAATCCTTCTGGATTGCTTTCCGTGCATGAGATGTGCTTCTTGAAGGCATGGGCGTCAGAAAAAGGGTCCTTGGCCCCCTGAGTTTCAAAATTTTTCTTTTCCTTGTTAAAGTTTTAGCAAAAAAATGTTGTTTTCTTAGTTTCGGGTGGGGAAAATGAAATTTCACCACTATTGTTCCCCCCCTGGAAAAATCCTTCCGACGCCCATGGTTGAAGGTGGCTCCGTTTGTGCTCTGCTTCGGTTTAGCCTCTATCACAGTGGTTCTCAAAGTGGGCGGATTCGCCCCCTTGGGGCGATTTTGCGGGGCAAGTGGCCGAAAAAAACAAAGGGGGCGAAACAATACAAAGGAGCGAAAATGCTCCACCACTAATCCAGCATTTGAGTTAAATTGAGTAGCCTATTATCATGACTTCTTAGTTTCTTGCAAATTTTCATGTACCATGATAATCGTTGGAAGTTGTTGCTAAAGCAATTTTTCCGTTAATTCTTACTCTGGATCGTCTGTGTGCCTGGCTACAGCGTTGATTATTTTCACAAGAATTCTGAACTTGATATTAGCGTCGTAATACATTTGTTCAGTTCAGCTATTCAATAATTTCTGTAAATAAATACTTTAAATCTACTATCTTCTGTTCGCCTTATCAGGCTTGGGGGGCGAAAACGACGTGTCGAAAGCGAAAAGGGGGCAATGGAATAAAAAAGTTTGAGAAACACTGCTCTATCGTGAAACACAAGTTGCTCAGTCACTCATTACAAACGAACTTCGCAAAAATGGCATTGTCACCAAACACGGATATTAAACGCAGTTTTTCCACAATAATTTACTGCTTTCGGCTTATTTTTAAGCGATTAAATTGGCAAGTATTTTTCAGCCCCCGCAAAGAAAGATATTGAAAATTGCATTTGATACTGTACTTTAATTTGTTTTGCAGTTGATGTTGAAGTATAAAAACAAGAAATGGTACCAATTATGAAGATCCTGCGACGTCACGTTGCCTTGTTGGTGCAATTCAATGAAAGCGGACATGCTGTACATAAGCTAAGCTAGATGACGAATTCGAAAGGGTGTCACTGGACCAAATCAAGAGTTTACGAAATCCAGAAAAATATATGAGCCTCTAAAAGTGTTGTCAGAAAATTGCAGCATGACAGTGTTCGTTTTTATATCAATATTTTCAACATCGCATTGCGTACCTGCAACGTGCTCAGAAGCACTGTGTCGCGGCAAAGTGCTACGAGCGATCAGCCATCGTGTGGCAAGCAAGTTCGTTTCGTACGGTGTACATCTATCGTTCAGTGCATTTCTTTTTTCACACTGCCGTTTACCGTTATCATGCTGTCTGTAGTTCCGCCCTTGCGTCTCGCATCTCGATTTTGCACATCGTTTTCTTTGTAAAGCATATTATACGTTCGTGTGGTGTGTTGTCGCGAGAGAGCTTTTCGCTAGTGGGCTTTTGGAGACCACTCTGCTATATCGAAGTAAAACTATGTATTCGTAAAAATCGGTGGAACGCGTCGAATTGAGATATGATGAAAAACACAGTGTTAGCGTCACAATAAAATGCGTTTGCAACCGTTTTCACTTCTTTTTTTTCGCGGCACTCTTGGATTTCGGTTCTGGGCTGCTGGGCTCCGGTGTTGCCATGGCAGCCGCCGCCTCTTCTTTGAGTCTCTTTTCCTCAAGCAAAGAGTTCCGGTAGTTGAAGTGAGCTTTCAGGAGGTCGGTTCGCGCTTTGTCATAAACAGCCTAAAAACGAAAAAACACTTACTGCGTTTCGACATTTCGGCGTATGTTATGACTCCTACATGGTGGGGGCGTCAAGGTCCATACACGCACTTTGCGAAACCGCGCGTCACACACAATCGATGTGAAAGGCGAAAGCCACAACTAATGACTTTTAGCCCAAGCATACCGGGCCGTAGGTCAACAAGTTTGCGTACCGTGCAAACGTTGCCAGCAGTCGCAGCCTGAACCATTTTGCAGGAACCCCTGTGTGGGAAGGCCGTATAAAATCAACGTTGACGAAATGGACTGTTCTTGGCTTAGAAAAGCCGCTCGAAGCGCCTAGCGCAATGATTTAACCTTTTTCATGCAGCGATCCATTTTGCAACCCAATTTAACCTAACGGTCTCTGCAGTTGTAACTTAGACATTTATTAAATTGATGCACATTGCAGCATCAATGAGAGACCCGTGCGCTGTATACAAATAGCTCCACAGGATATCTAATCACATTCTTATGTCACGAAGTTATTCGCGCGTTGCCAAACGCAACAGTACTGTCATGGCCATAAATCACACTCAAAACTTCGTAACCGTCAAAAGCAGGCTATCATTTTTGCCAGGTGATCCTATTACTTTGTCTATGGCAAAAAGTGGCTCCATATACGAAACAAATTATAGAAGTAACTATGAATAATGTTATAAGCTCGCGTGACCCCTACAAAAGAGTTAAACGACCCCCAGATTGAAAAGCAGTGGTCAAGTGTGATTCGAGCCAGAAGTCCTCCCAATCAGTGTTACCCTCTAATTGGGTATTCAAGAATCAGTTTATATCAAAATACTTATAAAAAGCATTCGTGTAAATTAATTTAGCTTGCTTTCGAGCTTTTCCAATGTTTTTATGCCAGTGTTTCCCAACCTTTTCAAGACACGGACTACTTTCGGACCAATATAAATCTTCGCGGACGAGAATAATACAAACACTAGTTTAAGCAAGTCTGGTTCATCGTCCCATTCACAAATTTCAATGATACTTTTCTCTCAAAGTTTGTCGAAATAAGGGCCTGTGGTCGTCAACGCACAACTGATGTCGTCGAACTTGGTTTCGGTGCTTGGCTTAAAAAATACAGTAGTCATAATAGTGTTGCAAGACAGCGTCACAACAGTATGTAGTTGAAAAAGCAGAGCTTTTGTTGCCTGCAGTATTTAGATTTGGTTGGATTCACTGGACATCCATTCAAATTTGGGTCAGACTCCACAACTGTTCAGCAATGCAATGCATTTCACACTGAACCTGTAGCTCTGGCATCTCAACAGGGCTTCGCACACAGTGATGCTCTATGTCTTAATGCAATTGTGAGAAGGGATATAAACTTATAAAAATATCGTTACCAATTATGCTTGTTTTTCTTCAGCAACAATCTTGACCTCAAAAATAATACCAGAAATTAGAGAAAAACAAATTTTCTAGGTGCGCGAATAGTTACAGTAAATTTGTTTCACTTCGATCTTTATGAACCATGAAATTTCTATGATACTTTTATACGAAAAGGCAAGGAATACTCTCCGGCATCCTTGGGGGTACATCTACCCAGTGGTGTGTTTAAGGGGAGGCGAGCGAGGCACTTGCCTCGAGCCCCCTTGAGGTGTTACGCGCGTAAAGTTTTCTTATTTTTGATGAAAAACTTATTATTCACTCATATTGTACTACAAAGCAGATCATAAGTAAGTGCTCTGCTTTCAAAGGGGCACCCTACAGAAACTGTAATGTGCAGGTACTTTGCTTTCAAAGGGCCCCCAATAGCAACTGCAATTTGAGGGTAATTTGCTTTCAAAGGGGCCCCAACAGCCACTGAAATGTGCAAGTACTCTGCTTTTAAACTTCACTCAAAGGGCCCCTAAAAGAAACTGTAATGTGTAAGTACTCTGCTTTCAAAGGTCCCCCCTACAGAAACTGTAATATGCAGGTACTTTGATATCAAAGGGCCCCCAACAGCAGCTGCAATTTGAAGGTAATCTGCTTTCAAAGGGGCCCCCAACAGCCCATGAAACGTGTAAGTACTCCGCTTTTCAACTTCATTGAAGGGGCCTTAAAGAAAGTGTGATGCCCAAGTGCTGTGCTTGCAAAGGGGCCCCAACAGCAACTGTTATGTGTGAGCATGTTGCTTTTAAAGGGGCCCCAAACAGCAATTGTACTGTGAAAGTACCCTACTTTCAAAGGGGTCCCCAACAGCAATGGTAATGTTTAAGTACCTTGCTTTCACAAGGGTCCCCAACAGCAACTTTAGTGTGCGAGTACCTTGCTTTCATAGGGGCCACCAACAGCAATTGAAATTTGTAAGTGCCTTGCTTTCAAAGGGCCCCCCAGTAGCAACCTTAATGTGCAAGTACCTTGCTTTCAGAACGGCCAGCAACTGTAATGTGCAAATAATATAGTTTCAAAGGGAACTCAAACAGCAGTTGTAATGTGCAAGTACTATGCTGTCAAAGGGGCCCCCCAACAGCAACTGTAATGTGTAAGTACCGTCCTTTCAAAGCGACCCCACCTCCACCTCCAATGAACAAATGAGGAAAAGCTTCAAACCAACTTCTATACCTAAAAAAATTGTGGGTTAAAATTTCTTCCAAAAAGTTCTGAAAAGACCCTAC
>JGI24159J19872_10009900_pt1 | contig 12494 bp, 9 predicted proteins | sample Ectturendosymbi4_FD_19872 | JGI IMG/M metagenome (IMG submission 19872)
CTGCAACTTCAGCANCAGCAAGGACTACACTTATTGCAAAAAAACAGGCAACCCAAGGAACAACTTCGACAAGCTCCAATCATGTCACAAGTTCTGCTACTGCCAGAACTTCTGAACCAACCTCCGGAAAAGATATGACCAGACCAAAGGCCGGGAATACGACTGGTGATCGCCATCAAATTGGTAAAGAAAATAAAACTGAAGCAATTGGTGATCTAAAGGTAATTGATTTTACTACTCAAAACTTGTGTAGTTGCCAACCCTTTGGCTCATCATTTGTTCTTAGTGTTCCAGGCGAGGTAATGCCAAACGGCGTTTTTGTATAACATGCTACGATTGTATAGACTCGCAATTAGACAAGTATTTGTGCGTAATTTCCATCATTTTTTTCAAAGGAGAAGGGAGGAGACGTCACCCATACTGCGCGGATGAATGTACCCCTTGTCGTCATTGTGGTTGTAGCGGTCGCGCTAGCACTGATAATAATAATAGCCGTAGCACTGGTAATCAGAAGACGAAAAAGGTGAGTTTGATTGAATCGATGTTGTGCCTGCAAGTCGATCAGGTGAACGTCTTTTCCTTACATAGACTGTTTTTTGTTCTTTCAACAAATTTGTTCAACACTTGAATAACGCACCAGTGAATTGAGCCGCTTGGCAGATGTGAGAGCGGTGGATGGACCAGGAGAATGTTGAAAGTTGAGGGCATTGATTGTTTCGAAACAACTGACCAAGTGGTGTGGGAAATGTTTCAGATAAATGCGAATTGCGGCAGTCTCCAGCAACCCTTTCAAACTCTTGACTCCACAGTCGTTTCAAAATATTGTTGATGATTGCTGCCTTAATACGGAGTTCTGCAAGCTTAAGCTCAGAAATAGCAGATGCAACTATCACGCATTATTACATATGTGAAGGATTGCAACCATTCCTTTCTATGGTAATATTTGATAGGATCTGAAGTAGCTTCTGCTGCTAATTATAAAAGAAAATATGACGCTTCCAACAACGTGACGCACTTTGTGAAAAGCTGTTGCGCGATGCCTCCGTCAAAGTCGTAGCCAGTCAAAAAATTTGGAGGGGATAAAATGTTTGATTTTAGGCGAATAACACTATTTTGTTTGGAAAAACACCTCTCAAAGCACAAAATGACTATATTTTCTAAATATTTTGGGGGAACATGGCCCCTTTGACCCCCCTGACTACGCCTAGGACCTCCGTCACTCTCGTCATTCCGACGACGCTACTTTGTGGTGCTCAAGTAACTTTGTGAAAATTTGCATGGCTTGTGAAACTACAAACCACTGATACTTTTAACTAGGAAATCCATACAAGTTTTACAAAGTGAAAACGAAATGAAAGGCACCGGTTTCATGGTGGTTAAGCTGGGCAGGGTATTATATATGCTACAAGTAAATGTGAACATAGCTTTAGCATTTTGAGGTTCGATTTCGTGTGATCAAATTAACAAACGATTTTATTTGCAAGGCGGCAGAGAAGACAACTGAAAGTAAACGTCATCCCTATGGCAAGCGAACGAGATAGACTTGTTAGCGACGCTGGCGTAAGTATTCAAATGTAACTTCTACCACTTGGTGGCAATGTGACTTGTGTACAATGCATCAATTGTCAAACACCTTTTCTTGTAGCAAAGGTTAAATTACGGCTGTGTAGTCAATATTTCTCTTAATGGCCTGCTTGTTGGGCATTATGTTATCACAAATATAGAAGATCCAACGATAGAGCTGTCAAAAGGACACAAAAACTTGCACTCAATCGCGCATGGCACAAGGAGTCAATCAAAGCAGGCAACCTTCATGATTCGTTTGATATTGAAAGTAACAATTTTAGAAGAAATTCCCGATAACCCTTTTTGGCAGCAATAGGAATTAGTGATATTTATCCTTATTTACTGCATAATATCAATAAATTTCAAGAAATTGTGCTATCGCAAATCACATCACAAAGGTTAATTGTGCGATCACAAAGGTTAAATCCAAGATCCCAAGCTCGGGACTGAAATACCAGGGTCTTGAGAAAAATTCCAACGAGTGGCAACCTTGCAACAAACACACATCACCGTACGATGGGACTAGCGAGTAGACAAGCAAGCTTTTCGATTGTCGTAAGGAAAAAGTTACCTCAACAAATTTTCATTTTTGGCGTCAAATAAATGCCATGGTAAAGTACCTGAAGCGTATTTCACCGACGCAAGGTTGTTTACCAGCGCCCATGGCAATACACACATGCCTCTTTGGAGGGAACTTGCCAGCGGGTAGACCCCTGCCATACGTGAAACAATATTAAATGACATTCCACGCAATTTGCTTTCGATATCCGGATGAAACAAGGTGCAGTTAATGCTTTGGGCGCAAAACGTTCCGTACTTTTCTCTGAACCATACAATATAATTGTGTCTGCAAGTCTACAACCAGGGTCGGCCTTTCCACTAGGCCGACTAAGCGGCCGCCTAGAGCGCAGCGTTCAGGAGAGCAGAATCCGCTTTTTTCATGGTTTCCATGTTACGAATATTTGAAAAAAGTCTTGCATTTTTTGCCCACATTTTTGTGTGACGTGTAACGCGGGCGTAAATACTGAAGCTTGCCCAGGGCTCAGAACTGACACGGGCCGGCCCTGCCTACAACCTCGTAGAGTTTCCAAACTTTTACAACTTCTCTATTGCTCTTACATTTTTCAACTGTTTTGCAACTTGCGCATTATCTTAATGTAACGCATGAATTGAACAAAGATACAATTGTGTTTTGATTGTGTTTACGTACTATTCATACATGTACATTGTTTATAAGGAAGTAAGACAAGCTACCAAAACCTTTTGATTCGTGTAGCTCATAAATAAGTTTTTCCAAAATATTTCTTGTAAGAAAAAAGGGACCATTATAATATGACTTCGCCAATAAGTGAAAGATAAAAACGAGGGTCTGGTTGACCGGGTTTATACAGCCGACACTTGCTTTTCGAAAGACAAAGGTGGCATATACGTTATACGAGGGTTGAATTGTTTCGCAAATGTACCGAGATGAGTTGAATATAAAAATTTCTGAAAAAGAGATTTTTTCGCAACAAATTGCACAGAAACCAAAGATAGTTTGGATTGTGTTCTGTCAAAATCATTTCAGAAATTATAACTTGTTTGACAAAACTGAGTTTTTTTTGGAAAATACTTGCAAATTGAAACAAAGAGAATAAATCAGTTTTTAAAAACATTTTTAGCCGAATAGTAATTTAACATTTACCAGAATTTCTCACAAATTGGGAAAAGATGCGTCAGTGACAAATTTTCAGACTTCTCGCGACAAAAAAAACAGAGATTTACAAACACTTGCAAATTTCCTGGGAAAACATCTGTGTTCGTTTTTGTTTACATTTCCGAGCATTTTTGATTCAAAACGCAGCACAACTGTAGGTTTTGACACGTCGCTCACGCGCACTCCGAAAAATGCAAAACCCGCCCCACGCCGGGGAAGAATACAACGGGGTTCCTGAACTGAACCCACAGTTCACTGCCAGGACCCACCACCCCTATGGGTAACTTCGTCCAGCGCAGGGCGCTATAAGTACCAACAGCCTGGAATGCTCACGGGCGTGATCTGTTTTTTCAGAACGGGAAGTTCCGCGATGGAGTTGAAGAAACGCGGGAATTAAAGGCATGAAGATTCTCACTGACTTGTATCCTGCAAGGTCTGCCTCGCAGAGTCGGTGATCTGTTCATTTGAAGACAATCAAATCCTTTGAAAAGATGAAACTTGTTTTTACGCAAATTTTCTGAAACATTTCAGAAGCAAAGTCTTCTATGAAAGTCCCAGCACCTCGTACTTCCAAGTAGAGTTTAACTTTCACGCAGACTGCGATCATTATCAACAGTTGCTCAAGAAAATTTTGACTGATTTGTTTCAACTTGTAATTTAACTTTTTGCTTTTCCTGTTTGTTCCCAGCCTTTGAGGCTTCCTTTGCACTGGTCAGAACCATCGCTACACTCTGTTATTACTTACTCCTGGTGCATAGCACAAAATCCATGAGTTCAAACAAAGCAGAATGATCGTGTATTGCAAGAAACGTTTGTTCGAAGCGTTTTCTTCATAAAATTATTGTGATGTTTTCTATTGCATTGATGTTAGTGGTGCAGAAATTGTTCGGCAGTTTTTACAGCTCCACTTTAAATTTTCATCGTTTTAACTTTCAATATGCCCAAGTGTTTTGTCATGGAAAGGAAAGTTCTTCAAATTTCTGAGCTAAGTTCGTTTTGGAAACAAACCGTACTTGTTCTGCTTAAAAGTCTTACACACCGTTCTGTGATACAAAAACCAACGCTTTCGATTGAACATTATTGCGCCAAGCGTGTGATTTGTATGAGAATGCGCAAACCATGAAAATGTTCCCGCCTTTGTCGCCGATCCGCTCAGACGAATGTTTACGGTAGAACTTGTGCTGGAAATCTGCATGACGTCTATACCCTGCTGTCCGTGATTGTCACAACCTACTGTTCATGTTCACGGCTTTGATCCACAGAGACGTCGATTTCTGTGCAGCCGGTGACGTCATGACAGGCACAGGTTGGGGAGGAGACACTGTGAGGGTATGGTGGACAGATTTGCAAATAAAAACGGCTGAATGTTTGTTAATGAAAAACAATGAATTGAACTTGATCGACCTCATACATCACAGTCGCGTGATCTTTGAGCGCATCCATTAATCAAACAAATAACAATTTCGTTCAAAACTGAAAATGAGTGAAAACAAAAATTTGTGCATCGTCTTACGTTCTTCATAAGTTGGGATCGCAACAAATCTGCCGATTTGAAAAGTGAAAAAATTACAAAATAGCAATGGTTTCGTTAACGGTTTGCTTGCAAAGCTTCACGTTCAGTTTTTTTTAAAGATCCACACACCAGAAGATTTCGCGTTTTTGACAAACGATGTATTCAAAAACAAGAAAGAATTAAATTCGTAATTGCTGAACTGTAACGAAACGATCACTGACCCGTCTAGTGGACAATCACGTGATCCTGGACAGGGATGTTGTAAGTTGCAAAAATCCAGTTTATAATGAAAATGCTGAAAAACTACAGTACTTTATTCATCGTTGCAGTGTTACTTTTTTAATATTTCCTTAAACCAAAACTGGATCATTCGTAATTACGACTCGCGAAGTTTACACCGACTTTTTTGAAGAAATAACATGCTTAAAAGAACATAAAACTCAAAATAAATGTTATTGATTTTCTGGCGAGGTATGACGTACATCGAGATTTTTCGCTTCGCAGGCAAATACATTACATTGCTGTATTCATGACTGACAGAATCGACGTCCTGTTACGCTCCCTGGTGTTTAGGTTTATTAGAATGCACTTTAGATGATGATTGTATTTTATCGGTGATTTTTGGTACCGAGTTGAGATCATGTGATTAGCTTGTGTCTTCAAGACTGCTGCCTTGAAGAGAAGGGTCCCGCTGTTCTTCCGCATATCATGCAACTGGCAAGAAGACTGCATGCACCAATTTACAAGGTCTTTGTAAGACCCAAGAAATCAGAATGAATCGCCGGAGTAGATGCCCTCAATATGCAGGACGAGCAATCAGACACCAGCGAGGCACCGAAGCAATAAGTAGTGCACGTACCGCATTTATATGATTGTAAGCCGCAGCTTACAAAGCTTTTTTTCATCATTTCGTGAGGCCTATAATCAAGGGCGGCTAACATATTTTTTACCGTGTCGAAAAGTATAGATGGCAGTCCATCTTTCCTTGGCTACGTTTTTTTTGACCAAAATTTCTTTTCACATTCTAATCTCTTCAGCGTCATGTGCACATCCGTCACAGGAGGAATTATGACAAACAGAAAGCAGTTGTATTGGTGTCAGCATCAATACCAGGGTTACCAATTAAACGTGAAACGTGCCAGTATTGCAACATCTCCGTTGACGTAGCGTTGAATGTGTGATTCACCACGAACGGGATGTGCTCGAAGAACAACATCCATATATTTGTGGTGCGAACAAGCAATAATAGAGTGATCGCGGCGTGTGAAATCTATTGTTGCTTGCTGCCACAGTGTGAAGCTTTGCGCATATGCCGCTCGGGCTTTCCGATCATAACACTAGTTCGTGAAAGTATCTCAGAGGCTCAGATCAGCTGTTTTCAAACGCGGCTTACAATCAAGGGTGGTTTACATTAATTTTTATCGCCATTTCGTGCGGCGTACAATCAAGGATGACTTACAATCCAATATGCCGAAATACGGTAAGCACACGTCAGAGACGTGCGCAGAACAACAAAGCATTTCGCCACATACATCAAACAATCTGCTTTCAACTGGAATCGGCCAGCTTCGCCACATGTATTGTTTAACGAAGCAAATCTAATCTCACAATGCACATTTAAATTTTATTTGCAGCATACACTTTATTATGGCAGTATATATTTGCGATTCTGGGTCGTGCGGAAGTTTGACAGCAAAGTAGTTTCTTCCTAAAATGAGCATTGTCAGTCATCTGTGAAATGAAATTATAAATAACATTGAGAAAGTGCTTAATGCAGCCAAATGAAGACCAGGAGCTTTTTTAAAGCGATGTCATCGTTAGAAAGGGGAAAGAAGCACAACAGGAATTACGTAAAACAGCGCCATACGTTGGCGGCATCCTCGAACTGCTTTGCACCTGAACTGCAAAACCACCGCGCAAGACGCCAAACATTTAAACCTGGCATGGAGAACCTATTTACTGCCACGGGTCGAATGAATTCTGGAATATCGCTGGCAAGCCGCAAATATTAATTAACTTTACCTTAACGTTCTGTGCTTTATCTCCCAAATGAAAATAAGGAAAGAAAACTACGTCAAAGATCGAGAGACACTTCTCTTGACTTAGTGCCAACGTGCCTGTATGTCAGGGAGTTCCGTTTTCACGCGATGTTGTGTTCTAACTTGGATGACGAAAATTTTGATGCGGGCCATATTAAATGTTTACGCGGGTCGCATTTGGCCCGCATGCCACAGATTCGCTGCCCCTGATTTAAACCTTGCTGCAGATTTGTGTGGATAAGTACAAGAACTTCTGAACAATGGAAGCGGCCAAACAATTACAAAATTTTGGCAAAATAACAGTGCATTGGCTGCAAATCATTGCTTTTTTAAAACAACATAAACGCGAAAATATGTCAAGACACGCTGTTTTGCTGCAGTTGCGTCCGTTAGGACATTGTCTTGTATTCGCATATTTCGCAATGTTGCTCTGTTGCAAATCCATTCTCAACCGGTCTAACTCAGAGCAGAATGCCTCATTATAAAACTGAGCACAGGCAACATCGAACCGTTCGTTTACACTTCGATTTTTAGAGTGTATTATGCATCACAGCAATTTCGTGACTGGCCTTCTGCATTGCAGCGAACGGAAAATCTCGCAGCACATGAAACGATCGGAACCATGACGGAAACAATTTTGAATCCACTCAGAACAGGCCGGTCTGCGGAACGAACGAGTAATTCCAAAGACTTGGGAAAACATGTAGCGCAAGAGTTGCTGTGAAAACCCATGCTGTGTAACGATGAAATCATTCAAATCAGCTATGTCCAACACGTGGCCTGTAGTCGAGGGTTTTGTGCGGCCCAGTAAGCTTTTCATTATTGTGTACGTACAAGGCAATGACAACCTGTCTTTATTTTGATAATCTTAAATTGGACATTTTCGATGCAATGGTCTTTAGTGCCTGTTTATCATCTTCTGCGCACTGGTAGATTTCCACGTGTCCACTCGATGCAAACTGATTTATACTTTTCTGATTTCTACTCACCTGTTCCTCTGCATTACACTGATTTCTAAATACACCCTTGTTGTTCCATCATGCACTATACTGTACTGCCTATGACATCACAGTGTGGGAACGATTAGAAGTACCATGCAGTCGTTATCATTGCAGTTAGGGTCTGAGTGTGACTGTCGACTGACCTGTTTCTCTTCTTTAAAGTATCAATGAACTTTGAGTGGGTTTCCTCAGAATCGCTCACTATGTTGAAAGTGCTGCCAGTTCGGCTTTCCTGAGGTCAAATCAGTAAATTCTGGCTTTTTGCAGCCTTTTTTGACGAATTCAATTTTCATCTCGGTTGGGCAGATTTGAAGATGAATTTGGCAGATTTCTAGACCCTGTTTGGCAGAATGTTAAATTTTTATCGGGCAACACTGCACTACAATTTTATAATTTATAGTTTTCCTGTTTCAAGCTATCAAAAAGGATATTGAAAATCGTCAAAACCAGTTTTAGACGTATAGATCAGAAGTTTATTAATTGAGTGAGCTGTATTCTGTGTATGTACATATTGTCAAAATTGCTGTTCAGCCTGTATGGCATGGTGTCGTTGTATGTTTATCTTGTAATTGACTTTTTGGTACTTTCTGTCTTTTGTTAAGGTTAAAGTGTCTTTTTTTCTCGTGATTGTCTGGCAATCCTGATATGGCAGCCGTCTGGATGACGAAATTAGCTTTGCTTACAAGTATTTTGACAATATCTATCTTTCATGCTGCTGCAGCCGATCGCAGTTAACAACGTCTACGTTGTTTGTATGTCAGTTGTCAAAGGGTTTGCTGATATAGCAATTTTTAATGCGGTGTCCGTAGTTGGAGGATGCCCCTGATCTTATTTGTGATTATGTGAATTATTATGTGGATTGTTTTCATGCTTTCTTTATTTAACAACATATCAATATTGATATGCTGAGGTTCACATAACATATACAATTGAAGAGAAAATATTAAAATATTTGAATTTATGTTAAAGTTGAAAAAGTTTTGAAGAATCCCAGGTAAACTGTAGAGCAGGGGTCACCAACCATTTTTAAACTGCGAGCTACTTCTTGTGTATCGATTAATGCGAAGGGCAACTAGTTTGATACACACTTCTGAGATAAAAATTTTGTTCATTTACTTTCAATTGTTTAAATGCTCGGACAAATGTAATTTTGTTAATGTGAAGACATTGATCATGCTAATGTTATATTTAGAACAGGTCCGCGGGCGACCTACATGTTCCTTGAGGGCGACCTGGTGCCCGCGGGCACCACGTTGGTGACCCCTGCCATAGAGTCACAGGTAGAACGGCTGGTGGAGTTGAGAAGTTGGTGTCTCACTCGAACGTGCAGTGGGTTCATGAATAGCGTTGTTTCCAGTGTTGTAGCCATTGTGATATTTTCGGTTCAATTCAGTTTATACTCGTTTTTTGAACTCTTTTCGAGAGTGTCATGAGTGGTCTGTGTCGCCCATCTCCGCTTGTGTGATTTTCATCTCAGCATACAGGAACAGTTTTTTTATTTTATTTGACCTTGCTGATGGCAAATACATTTGAGAGGCTGCCGCCAGTATTTGATCTGAATACCGAGATGGTCATAAAGCACGGTTTTAGTGTATTTTCATTGTTGCAGTAAAGCGAGTTTCTAATGTATTTGAGAGACCGCTGGATAAGTTTGAGAGAGCGTTTAGGTTTTGAAAGAACGTACCTATGATCATTGTTCCTTTGCGTTAAAATTTCATTGTGAAAAAAATTCGTTTCCCTTTGGAGTGCCTTTGCGTACCCCAAAAGGTATGTGTATCCCCATTTGAGAAGCACTGAAGTAAGGAATCCACTACAATACAACAGGGGCCTCCAAACTACAACCCGCGGGCCAAATCCGGCCCGCACAGCTATTTCATCAGGCTGAAAAGAAATTTTGTCAGTAATGAAAAAATAACATATTTCAGGATCATTTGTTGATTTGATACATTGTAACATATCCCGAAACAATCATTTACGCAAGATGTCCGGTCCTCGAACTGTTGTGTAATAACTTATGTGGTCCTCGGACAAATAAGTTTGGAGGCGCTGCACAAGAAGGTAAATTTGACGATTGTTTGTATTTTGTTGACAAGAGTCTACACAAGAAATTGCAAAGTCTGCGTCTTCCCTTTTACCTTTCAAAATAAGCAGCATTCCAGGTGCATACCAGCAGTGTTTGGTGATTGGTGCGGGACAGAGAATGAAACGGACGGTGGCTATCATTAAAATACCTGGGAAAGGTGCGCAACGAATTGTCCGGACTCCGACTAAACCTTATCAGATGCGTAACGAACATACTGCAAAAAGCTTCATTTCAGACACTTCACAGAGACCTCAACAGAAGTGTTGCTGTTTAAAAAACAACCGTTGATGTTTGTTTTGTTTTCTCGTTCCTGTTAGTTTCAGTTTGACATCATTTTGTTTGTTCGATGTTTTATGCATTATCACTTACAATTAATTGTCTAGCTGCATACTTTTCGATGTATACTTTCATTTATTAGACCTGGTTTCAGAGAAAACGCTTTTGATATTTGTAAGTACAAGCTTCTCTATGATCGTTCCACCAAACTACTGTCGTCAAATGCTTTTTAGCGGTTCCGGTTTTGGTTTTGCCACAATCCATTTTTTTCAAAACAACGAAAAACACTTTACCGAAACAGTCGCTGATCCATGTTCTGGACAATCGCTTCTAAGTGGGTAACGATGTCTACGTGTTAATCAAACTCATCCTAATGAGGATGCTGCAGAAGTGTTTGATTCGTCGCCCATTCCTATTCGAATGCAAATTGACTCTGCGTACACTTATCAGCAATTCGCAGAAACTTGGCGCTGATGTTTTGTGAAACGCACATTGCTTTCAGCGAAGAAAAATTTCAACCGATTCCGATATGACGTTGCGGACCTAAGGGTCTTTCGTGAGTTATGTAGCGCAAGTTTTTACATTCTTTCACAAAGTAATGGAAACGGTAAAGTTGACTGCGGGTTAAATTTCATTCCAATTAATTTGCCTGAACGTCGCCAATGAGAACCCTTGCGATGAGAAACGAGTGGAGCCAGTCGCACAAAATATAAATTGCCGTAACATTGAGAAAATACATTATCGATTGAAATAGGTTGCAGCAGACAGTTGGCACAATCGGCGCCAATCCTGGAAAAGGAGGGAAACTCAACAAGATTGACGCGAACACCCCCATACGGTGCCGGCTTCCGCGAACTGTCATGAACTCACGCACAAAGATACCGCGCAAATTAAACCCAACGCCTGTGAGTAACTGTGGGGGCCATTTGGAAGCTGTGGAAAAGAAAAGCAACAGGGGAGGGACCAAAACACACATTCACTTACAAGACTACCATACGATTTGCGAATATTCATCTCTTCAAAGATGCAGCGAAAAACGGAAAAAGCGAAGCATATCCTTAGCCGAGCGTAGTGAAGGTATAGCTAATTATTATAAGGACTCATTTCTAAGAAAGTTTGTGTCTTCCTGCGTCAGAGTTCCGCGCACTTTACATTGTGACGCTGGTGATCTGCGATCTCACCACGATCGCCAGACAAACCAGCACTTGTTTGGTCGCCTCGCGCATCATCACCTGTTTCAAACATTTTGTATTTAACCACACAATGTGCTTCAGCAAATGAAACATGATAAACGACGCGGTGATGTGCGGGTACCAAGCAATGTAGGCTCTGTTCCAGCTACCAATGGATATGACGCAACCTCTCGGTCGGCGCGGTGCTGAATGTGCAAGTCACCACGAACGGGATTCGCGCTAAGAATAGCACCTATATGTACATTGCACAAACACTCTACTGACACCAATGGTGAACCGTTAAATGTGGTGACTACGACTAGTGGAAGTAAAGAGTGATCACGGCGTGTGATCTCTATTGTTGCTTATTGCCACAGTGTGAAGCTTTGCACACTTGCCGCTCGGGCTTTCCGATCGCAACACTACCACAACAATGGAGCTAAAAGCAAGAAAATGAAATTGAAAGGAACGACGGCTCCATGCGAATTTGGTTATGCTGATTAATTATTTCCAATAAAAAGATTTAATATATTTTGGCTATAGACTTATAGAAGAGAGATAACAAGTTCTGAACCTGTTTTGACTGGAATGCAAAGAGGGATGCATGGTTTGAAGAATATTTGAAGGAAGCGTTGTGCTGCCACTGACTCGCCACCAGTGCAGGATTCACTTCGAAAGTAGCCGCGTGGTCCACGGTGCAAGCGAGCTGAGGTGGGCGCCGCTGGCCACTCGTGACGGTCCAGAAAGTACAAAATGCAAATATAATGTAACCGAACCTGAAACTTCATTTTGTGAATGGCTCACCTTAAACACTGGGAAAGCGTTACTTGTACGTGAAATGCTTACGTCAGTTGCTCATGACTAAATTTTGATACTGTTTCCATAACAACAGCCGAGTCCATGTCCTCAAAGAGTCCTCAAGACCAAATATTTACAAGCACTCTTAACTGTGATAAACACTCCAACTACGTCAAACTGATCAACTTTACATGCAGCTTTACTATTTGCCTCGAACAATAACTGGGCAGTTGCCAATCACTAAAGTAATACCGTATTTACTCGATTGTTAGCCGCCCTTGATTGTAAGCCGCATATACTGTACCGGTGTCTATATGGGTTTTAGGTATCTGGGTGGGCACGAAAATTAA
>JGI24159J19872_10009901_pt1 | contig 12493 bp, 8 predicted proteins | sample Ectturendosymbi4_FD_19872 | JGI IMG/M metagenome (IMG submission 19872)
GGATTCATTTCACCCGACCCCCCCCACCAGAGGCTGCACTTGGGCTCGCCCTGTCTCATTCGTCATTTCTTGTTGTTTCATTGCGCCCAGGACCGTCTGGACCATCTGGAAAGCTTGAAGCTGGAACCGAGCGAGAACCGCGCGGCTCTCAGAGAAATCCAAACCTCCGGCATTCCTAGGTGCGGTGCGGACGCCCTGAGGATGTCGCTGTGCTCTCACAACCTGGAGGTGATTCGTTTGTGTGCAGCTGCTTCGTGTCAACGAATGACGTCAGGCTGTTTACAGTATACAAGGGTGAAAATGATGCTTTTGTACCTTCTCAGAAAAGGTGATCGTTCTAATGTAAGCAATCGATGTAGACATATTCAAGACTGGCGACCGTGAAATAAAGTTCCGTTTTTCGAACATATTCCATTCACTCGTTTCCAAACTACGGTTTCACGACACAGCATCACCAGGAAACCGCTGTGTTGAGTAACAACAACACGTAAACAACAGCTTCTTGCGCACGGTTCGTTTCGTTTGTTCACAATCGATTTTAGTTTTTGTAAATGACGCGATCAGCGGACCAAACAACAGTCCTTGTGTGTCACCTCAAGTTCAACGACCTTAACGCCTCCCCACGCACACACGCAGGGCGACACTATACGGTACAGCACCGAAGACACGATTAATCATCGCGCAAACTGCAACAAGATCTGGAGCATCGCTCGTTTTCTGCTCTTCGTGACTGAAGACACGTCGTATGCCGACGAGCGGGTAGGTCTTACTTTTTGCGGGAGAAGCATTATTATGTCGTTATTCTCAAAATCGTCTTCGTTGTCGATATTGCGTTTGCAGCAGGATTTGTATATTTGTGTTTGCAACAAGGACTTCTTAAACGAGCACGATGCTGTTGTTGAAATAATGTGGTCAAGGGTTTGTTTAAAAAAGTTGCTTATAAATAGTCGCTTTGATCATTCCATGGAATGTGAACAGTTTCAAAAAACATGTTTCGTTGCAATCCAGACTCTCCAGTTTGTTCCTGCTCCCAGAGAATAAGTAAAAACGGCACCGGCAGGCAAAGGGCAGCTTTGCCATGCTGCGAGCCACAGAACTGATAAAGCTACTGCGGAACGCCGAAGCTTCTGGCAGAGGCTCATTCTAAAGCTGCAACAGTCGAGTCTGGTTTGCGCCGAGCACAATCCCGAACGGCAGAAAAGCATTGTGACGTGTCGTAAACAAGAAGCAGCATTGTGACGTGCCGCAAACGACAGCTTGAAATAGGGCAGAGCGAAATATCTGCAGTGAACGTTGTATCGTCTAAAAACTTCAGGAAAAGTTGTGGTGTTTGTGGGAATGTTGTCGCGCAAGGAAGTGGAAAAAGGTTACAAGTTGACTGAAGTCAGTTTGTCCGACTGTCCATTTAGCGGAAATGCACAAAAGTCAGGCAAATTTAACATCAGGAGTTTTTTTGGACTGAAGGGCGCAACGCAATTTTTTCAATATCCTTGTTAGAATATCACAACTGAAGATTCTGAACATGACTGTGTGAAGTCTCCCCCGCCGTCGCTCCTCCCATAAAGTATTTGACTCATTTTTGTCCGCAGATTTCCGGCGCGGATTTCGACGTGGAAAAGATGATGGACACGATCGGACCAATCGACCGCTGGATAAACAGTCGATTGCTCCGCACGATCGACGCTTGCAACGACAACCTGGATCAGTTCGTCGCCAGCAAGGCACAGAGAGCGATCATCGAGTTCTGGGACCACGACTTGTCCAGCGTTTACGTGGTGAGATCAAGCGTGAAATCTTCTACGCTCAAAGATATCTCTCTGCATCATGTCAGCTGCGTTTGAGCTCTGTTGTGACGGAAGCGCTTGAAATAACGAAGGTTTTGCTGGCGTTTCTGTGGCAACGGCTGACGTTGTTCGCGTTTACGCGAAATCAATGTTAGAGTCAGTGTCTTCACATTGTTGTTGAAGTTCAATTTGACGCTTTCTCGATACTTACTCCATTGGGTTCCACCAGAAATGGGAACAGGAAAGAAAAGTTTCGTGAAACTCGCCATGTACTCCCATTCAAGTGTCACCAGTTGTCTGGGGGGGCCCATCTCCCCTTATTCTGTCCTGTGCGCCGCATTCGCAAAGAATGTTGCACTGGTGGCGAGTCACTGGGCGCGAACCTTTCCCTTGCATCCATCAAAGCCGAGTACGAGGCTGGACAGGCCTCAAGTAGCGTTGTTCAAGTCTTCGGTGTGTCTCGATCGGTAATCGAACCCAGCCTACCGGCTTCAGTGGCATACGTTCTATCCCGACTTAATCGGCGATGTTTGACGGAGGGAAGTACAAATGGTAATATTTTCGCTGCTCTAGCTAACAGAAACAAAGTCGACTACTGATCCTTCCGATTGAATGGATGTTTATTTTTACCGGTATGTTATTTTTATTTTACCGGTAAGACTATTTTATTCGTTTTATTATTTCAACGAGGGTTTGCACCTGGTGCGGATTTCGCAGCAATTGAGCCGGCTTTTATATGCAGGAGTGCCTGAAAGGCTCCTTGCGGTCTTCCCGCTCTGCAGCGCCTGTTGACGAAAACACGACCGGGCCAGTCAATCCGTTTGAGGTCGCCACTGACACTCAACTCGCTTCTTTGTTGAATTTCGTTCGCGTCATTGAGACGGCGCTCCGACTTCTCGCCCCGTTCGCTCCTTTCCTGGCGGAAGAACTCTGGCAGCGGATTCCGAAACGTCTGCTGTGCCGGGAATTCCCCGAAAGCGTGCACGTTGCACCTTACCCTACGAGAAATAACGTAAGTTTTTCTGTTTTTTTTTTTATCTTTTTCTCGATCCGAACCTTATCGTACGACATGGCGCCGAAAACCTTGTTTCTTGTTCACCGAAAACAACATATGTTCGGCGCCTCGTTTGCAATGAAACCATTCGCTATTTTCACTGCGCTGTGGTTACAAAATACGCGGCTGAGAGAGTTTCTTATCAAGTCTGTGTTGCTCGAAATAAGACACTTGGTTCGGAAATCCGTAGTGATGCCGGTCCCGAAAATCACTGCCGCCCTTAAAATTTCCCCCAAAACTAATCAAAGACTGAAGGGTTTTGCTCAATAACTATGATTTGATGTGGATCAATTTGTTGATTTGTGTGTGCGGACAGTTAGTTTACAAAAAAAAACGTTCCATTCATTACTATAGTATGGATTCGAGGCGGTTGTTTCTCTTCAGTGACATAAGTTTAGGCAGTAGCCAGTTAAGTTGCATGTGGGTCCGTCTAAAGATTTGAAAATTCTGCCAAACCACGCGTACCATTTCAGAGAGTGATTGCCTCATAATGTTTGGACAGGTCATCAACCTACGGCTCGCGTGCCACAATTGGCACGCCAAGCAATGTCCAATGGCACGCATAAATTCCAAGTTTCACATACCGATTTTGTTATGATTCACACAGAAGGTATATTGACCTTGACTTTACGGTCTTTCCATGTCAAATAACCAAAAAAGTAGAAAAATCAACCCACCGTCTCAGATTTTCCTATAATTTAATAAGCAGATAGAACTTTTCATGCTCAATCCAACAGACTACATTTTTTAAATCGGTGGAGGTTTCACGCAGTTATGGACCATACAAAATGACTACTTTTTGTGGTCAATGAAGTGTAACGACTAACAAGAAAATCAACAGCTAACTTGAAAACTAAATCAAACTCACTGTAATCATTCAATTGCTGTAAAAACTTGAGAAGAGGTTGTCTCAAGTACCTTATCTTCACTTGTGAAAAAAATTTCAAAAAATCCATGCGTTTACTTTAATTTTGGGGTAAAGAAAATGGGTAGTCATCAAAATCACTCATGCGTGGCATAAATCTTGAATGCTCACAACTCAACGAACACAACTACGATTGACACGTGAAATACATCATCTGAAAGCTCTCATTGACGGGATTTTTGTTTCAAAATATCCTCTTTAATTATTTTGTTTCTTTTGAATAAACGCCCCACGAAGATTTTGCATAAAATTTCAATGTAGTTGCACTTAAAGCAATGCAGTATTTGTATAAAATTTCAATGTAGTTACCCATAATGCAATGCAGTACCTTATACTTGTAATAAGGAGGTAGAATCAGCCAGAACAACTAAACTCTGTCAGTTGAACATACTGTGGTACATTTCATAATATGTTGCAAACGCATAAATCAGCCGTTAATACAAAGCACCATGCTTGCTATCATTCTCTGCTCAACATCATATTGAAACCACATTATAGCAATTCTAATGTTGCAACCATACCAGCATTAATATTAATAAAGCAACAGGAAAATATAGTACTACTGCATGTGCAGCAAAACACAAATTGTTATTACTAGGGCAACCAAAAGTCAATAAAGTCAAATTTTTTCTGCCGTTTTGAAAGTTATGAAACGTCCACAAACCAAATTTCACGCTCATACCATGAGGGAATCCCAAGTTATTAGGTCAAAAGAAAGTCAAAATTTATCATTAGGTCAAAATTTATCGTTAGGTCAAAATTTTTTTGCAGCAGAGTTTTTTTCTCTTCATCAATACTTTATTGAAACTACAACAACAGAAATTGATATGCTTTGCTAGTTTGCTTGCAATTCTGTAATAATAGGGGGTTTGTTGCGACTTCTGGCGTAATGATGCTGTTTTTACCACTACTGGCCGATTGATAGTATGTAGGGTAGGCATGATAAGGCAAGAAACGTGGTCTTACAGTACTTGGTTTGGTAAATGCTCAATCCATTGTGCATATAACGTTTCAACTTTACGATCTTCTCAGGATTGACTCTACTGTAGTTATTTATGTACTTATCAATATATCATCCCCGTAGTTAAACAACCAAAGTTTAAAATTTCGAAGCAGAGAGTGCATGAATATCCTTCTGGGTTAACCTCAACACCTAAGGCTGAATTATTTTGCAGTTGCAAACGCAGAAAATTTATAGGTCAAAATAAAGTCAAAATTTTGAAATTATAAAGTATTTTAAGTTTTTAGGTCAAAAAATTGGTTGCCCTAGTTATTACTGTTTAGATATGTAAGTAGTAGTACTGACACAGGTTAAGTGTACTGTAGAACAAAGTACTGTGGTATAACACCACATGGATATTGGATGAAACAACTCTACAACAAGCCAAGCCCCTGGTGTATTGAAGAAATACTATATAAACAAATAGCCAAACAATGTTGATTAACATGATGTTTGCTACTTGCAATTAGTGACAAGTCAGACAATCACCACAGTTCACCTTTTGAGAGCAGTTTTCACTGCATTACAGGACCGTTAAAACATAATAGAAAGTCATTCTGAATTTCTCTCTCTCTCTCTCTCTCTCTCTCTTCGATGGACGTCGAAACGACGAGTCCGACCCATCATCTTATCTTAGGAGGTGGGATTGTTCGTGGCTGTACAGTCCTATGCGTGACAGTGGTAAGTTCTGAATTACCACAGCAATCACTGACAATATTTCAGTTTCCATATTTAACATTTTTCTCGAAAGGCAATAATCCATTTGTTGCTGATTTTATGTCTTCACTGGGCTGAGAGTTGATACTGCCCGTGGGCAGTTGTACGTCAGGGAACATCAACAGCAAATAAAAATGTTTTAATGGAACCCAGCATGTATGTATCTTCCTGTTGTGGCCAAACTAATGATCGAGAAGGACCACTGGGATGCATGAAGTTTGCAAAAATTTTACCATGTTTCGTCAAGTTTTTGAATAACTCCAATGTAGCATTTACGATCATAAACAATTGATACAAATTTACCTTTGGCAACATGAGGCGATAATGAAACACTGAGCAGATTGCGAAAGAGCTTCTTACTCTTTTCATTCCCATTTCACCAGAACTGAGATGTTCAAAGTGGTGAAATCCGCGTGGTCCCTTAATAACAGTGGCTTCAGTAAACCTATCACTCAAGACTGTTCCATAACTTTCCCAAGGCTTCTTGCTGAAGCTCCATGAAGGTGATGTTGGCCAGTTTTTCTGTGCAGTGCTGCATCATTTCTGCAACATTAGTAATTTGATGGGATACGAGCGTCTTAGACTTTCCATGGCTGTAGAACGCTTTACAGTGCCACCAATACCATCACATGAGGACTTGCTATGGCTGGAAGCAGAATGCTGCTCGGACACAAAAATCAGCTTCATGACAATGAGGTAGTACTGTAGAGGGATCTTCGATTCTTATATTGAGCAGCACAGCCGTCAGTGAAATGCTCTGTTTTGTGAAGTTGAGCAAATTTAGATATCAAATACTCAATAGCTTTTTACTTGGAAAAAATAAAGCATGGCTACATCATGCTGCATATCTTCAGCAAGAAAACAGACCTGAATATTTCAGCTTGTCTTCTTCAGTTTTGCAGTAACGTACTGTAGGTTGAACGTTGCAAGTTTGGTGAGTCCAGTGGTGGCCCTGGGCTTGATCTTGGACATGGAATGAATAGTTTTCAGCGAAGTCCATTGGCACACTTGCTACATTTTCATCTATTGATCCCCTTCTCTTTTCAGGCATGAAGATTGAGATTGTGAGATGTACTGATGCGGTACCAGTGCTGAAAGCTTGAAAGAAAGCATATTGATAAACTCTGAAACTGGCAGCTGTTGTGTGATCAATTGAGTTCTATCAAGAGTGGCCTATTGTTTGAATGTAATGTTTTCATCAGTGACTTCAAATTTGTTGTGCAGCAACATTTCTACTGTTGAAATTCCTGGACAATCTGTACATCGTTGTAACATACATTGTTTGTTGCTTGTGTTACAAACTTCCAGGTCAATCAGCTCTTTGTATGTTTCTTTCCAGCAGTGTGGGACAAAAGCACATTTTGATGAATCGTGCACCCATACATAGTGCGTCCCAGATCCCCCGGAACTTACGCACCATTTAGGTCGAAGGATACAAAATGTATATAAACCAATGTTTACGTCTTCATTTTGATTTTTAAATTCTACATAGAGTACTTTTAGAGTGCAGAGTAGAAGCCGTATTTGCTCATCATGTTGATTCTTTTTCACACTGACGCGATCTTTAACTCCTGACATTGTTCGGGTGTTCTCGTTATTATCATAGAAACGCTTTACTTTCTCTATTGCGTCAATTGGAAGACACTTTTCTTTGCGAGATGGTGGCAAAGAACAATGCCACTGGTACTTTCAAATGTGCGAGCTGTTCCCACCATTCTGTCCCATGCAGAATCGTCGCCAGAAAGTCTCCAATAGGGGGGGCTTTAAGTTTGTGCAGGAGGGGCTTGACGTTCCAAAATTTGACAAAAACTCCACTGATTGATGTGTTTCATATTCAAATTAGGGGGGTTTAAAACTTTGTTTTGGGGGGCAAAGCCATCCCGTGGCGACGGGACTGATCCCATACCGAAAATTCCTCCATTGTTTTTCTCTTTGACCAGTTGCCGGGAGCCATCGTTAGTTCTTACATTTTTTCAGCTCTTGTGCTGTTACTGTTATTTTTTTTCTTCATTTTTGAGATCATCTTGTCAAAAGGAATCATAGCCTTGTTATCATCTTCATTTTGGTCACTGTTTTGCTCACGTAGAATTTCCTTATCATAAGGCCGAGAATGTTGGACATTTTAGCTTGACATGTGTCATTAATTTTTGCCAATTTTCGTTTTCCATGTGCTATGTTGTTTTTGGTTGCCACACTGTGTAACTTTACTGGTGACTCGCCAATGCTTTGCAAGCCTTCGTTTAAGTTGCTCAAAGCTTCACTGTTGAGCATTCCATTTCTTTGATGTCACTGTCAGTCGAACTGGATGCTCCTTCACTTGCTGCATCCAAGGCATTGTTATCCTGAAGCATTCCTTGAATTGTCAAACTACAGTTTGTACACATTCTTTCCCTGGAATAACATTCGAATTGCGTATTTTGGCGGAACAGGACTTTTCGATCTGGCCGTTTCGGTCACGGGACATTTCGGTCAGACCATGAAATCTTACATGTTAACTTCTTAATGCAAGTGTACTTGAATCAACGAAAGGTTTTATTTAAAAAATAAACTGCAAACAAGATCCAAGATCCAACAGTTAATCAGCACGAACATATGATTTTCATTATCATCAGCAAGCAAATTAAATCATTATCGACATTTTGCAATTAAATACAAATACTTTACACTAATAATTACAATTCAGAATTAATCGCAATCATGACTCCTCAACATCCTGAAAGAGCTGACATGTAGCCGACGATGTCTTCCCCCATTTTATTTGAGCTTAGCTCGAATTGGAGTCATAAAGCGCTATTTAAAACCGTATGTTTTGGCATAACTTTACATGAAGCCAGCATATGCGGGTGGTGAAAAGTACGAGACGCTGTTCTGGAAAGGATTTTCACTTCGCAGTTATTGCTAGCAGGCTGGTATCAACGTGAACGAGGACACCCTCGATGAGGTCGCCTTCTTCCTGAGCACCATGCAGCGGGTTCGAAGCCTGGCCGTCACATTCCGTCTCACCAAGGCGTCCGCACTGCGCGTCGTCTGTCGCGACGACGAGGTCGAGCGCACGATGAGAACGTTCGAGAACTTCATCCCCGTCATGTCCTTCATGAAGGAGCATCAGATCTTGTCGAACCGCGACGTCGAGCCGTGTCTGGCAAAGTGCGTTGGGCATTTCGACGAAGAAGACGATGTGAACATTCTCTTCGAAATTGAGGTGCCCTCTTTTTTGCCTTCCTGTTTATTTTTGCACCACGCTGTTACCTGACAACATTAGACTCCTCGTAGCAACGGGCCGTTGACATGCAGCCCAAGCACTGTATGTTTTACACCAAAACTTCCAGGCGTTCACTACTAAAGGCCTCCTTCCAACTGTTGACCATACACTTTGCGTGTCTGGTTGCGTGTCGTCGTAGTTTGCTGCAATGAGAAGAAAGTTTTCCTTCACGGCCATCATGAGTTGTAGTAATTCGGGAAAATTGTTTCGCACTTTAGGTTTGTGGGGTCTGTTGCGCTTTCTCATTTTTGTTCCAACTGTGCAGTGTTCAAATTAACATGCACCAACGAGAGACGTCTTGTCCTCGCAAATCGGATTAAAACTTTCGCTTTCACTTTTCTCACACTTTCCGCAGAAGCCCGACGAGTACTTCAACAACAAAAATTTTTTGATTGACCTGGCGAAAAGACGCCGGAATACTTCAAAAGAGACGCGCAACACTGCGGACGATGTGATACCGGTGGTACGATGCTGTCTTACTGATGCTCTTTGTTTTTGTGTTTTTTGCTGCGTGATCTATTTTCCAGGAATTTTGTGCGTGGGTAACACGATTGTTTGTCTTAAAAACAGTTTTTTTTTTGTTTAACGTCGACGTGCAGCTTGACAGCGCCAGCAAGCGGCTGGCTGTCTTCAACGACATGTTGGCTTCCTGGCAAAGAGTGGGCAGGGAGTTCGTGGAACCTCCGGATGCTGTCAAGAAAGAAAAGAAGAAGAAAAGAGAGCGTGGATAACAAAAAAGCGATTGGCTGATGTTGGGGCCAAAGAAAAATGCATGCGAAGACTCGACGCATCACGCATAGATCCGTTCTGAAGGAGATACCTTCCTGCTGTTGTTGGTTCGAAAAGATTGAAACCAAAAAGAGGCGAAACTTTTGAAAGCATATTAAACATTTTCAGATTTTGGCAAAGATTTTGATCAATCAGTGACACTGCCTGAAGCTTCATTTGGTACTTGGTTTCGCAAGACTTCCTTGACTTCTAATAAAAAATCGTGATCCTTTTCAAAAGATCAGTTGAACAGTTTTAGTGTGCATCAGTGTGTGAGACGAAAAAGAAAAAGATCATTGACAAAGCTTGCCATTAACTGCAAGAACACGCTTTGAAAGAACTAACGTTGCGAGAGGTATGCGCGTTTTGGCAGTGGTTTCTGCGTCGACAACAATATCTGCTTTAAAGTAGTAACGCAATGCAGACACTCGCCAGCATGGGATTGACAAAATATATTCTGGCATCATAATCATTCGATTTGATATTCAGAAAATTATTTTTAACTTCCAATCATTGCGGGAATTCATCTTAAGTAAACCAACTCTTGCTGATTAAATTGTTCCCGGACAGTAGTTTTCAACAATTAAAAGCTGTAGAAGGTTTTCTATAGGCATTAGAGCAGTGGTTCCCAAGGGAGGAATTTCCCCTTTATAGTTATGTTACCTATTCATTATAAGTGTTGTACTTCTTGTTTAAGTTGACATCGGCTCCTTCAGTTAGTTATACAACTTTATATTTGTGAGTTACTATCACACGTTTGTGCTGACAAACTTTAGTGCCATTATTTGACAAGTAGTTTTTGTCCCACTTTTATTAATCAAGTTATTGTCGTCAAGAAAGACCATTGTTCCAACTGTAGTTAATACCAGCCTATGAACCCGAACAGGGGAGGAACGAAAGCTTACAAAATGAGCAAAGGGAGGAATGCATCAAAAAAGATTGGGAACCACTGCATTAGAGGAATCAGCCGATTGGGCTCTGCTTTCATGGTTTTGCAATGATTCAAACTTGCGCATATCTGTATTCAAGTAACTTTCACTCCACAGGTGAAACAAGCCAGAAATCAATCACAGATTTTAATATGAAATCGATTTCACGTAAAACAATAGTTATATGTTATCGTTTACCGGGCAGGTATACTGCTGGATTGGTTTTGAAGGTTTTTCTTTGAAACTAACTTGATTAATTGTTAGTCACAAGCAGACCGGAGCTCGCAAATCGGGTTGCATTATCCGGATAAACGACAGTATTTTTGCTATCCGATATCCGGACATTTTTCAATCGGTCATCCGGAAAAAAAGAAATGTTAATATTGTGTTTTACATTTTTTCACGCCCTGCAAATCTTCGCTCATTATGAAGCTCACTATACAGCCAGCTTCTGTGGAAGCAGAAAGGGCGTTCAGTGCATGTGATTGTGGACTCTGCTACAAACCGAGGTCTCGTTTACACGAATCCACAATCGGTGCGTTGTGCTTCATAGGAAAGCCGTTGCCGAACCAGTAAATCTTAAAAATGCATGGTTTTCGTCATACATGCAGCGCCGGCTTTAACCTGATTTGACCGGTTGCTTCTAACAGAGTCCCGCGCTACGCCTACCAACTTGTGCAAACTTGCTGCTTGTGTAGCGCCGTCACGTGGGTCCACATGTGAGTCCAATCCAGTGGCGCAGCCAGCTCGAAGTTTTGGGGGGTGGAAAAATAAATTTGGGGTGGGGGGTAAAATTTATGATTTTAGGCTAGCAACAGTACTTTATTTGGTATACCGCCTCTCAAAGCATAAAATGACTAGATATTCTAAAAATTTTGGAGGGGCCGTGACCACCTGGGCCTCCCTGGCTACGTCTGTGGTCCAATAACTCTGATTTGATGCAATAAACGAGTTGCTCTTAGAGTGCAAGTAAAGAGCCCTGTGGTGGTACGTTCATAGGCGTTGCCAGGGGGGGCTAGGGGGCTATGCCCCCCAAATGTTTAGAGCATATAGTCATTTTGTGCTTTGAGAGGCGGTATCCCAAACAAAATAGGTTTTATTCGCCTAAAATCAAACATTTTGGCCTCTCAAATTTTTTGCCGTCCCCAAAGTTTTGTCCTGGCTACGTTTCAGTCTCGGCTGCAACAGTTAGGACAGAAGTGGCTTAGCCGCCCGAATGTAGGCTTCGTACATGTTTGCGAGTAGGGTTATTTCGGATATCAATAATTTTATTCTCCGGATAACGGATATATCCCGATATTTGTATTGTAGCTAACCGGTTAACCGCTAATTGTCAGATAATTAATTGCACGAGATTTTCTTGATAAATTGAATGCAAACTCATGACACAGTTTTATTGTAAATATACAAATGTGGACAGGGTCGGCTTTAGCAAGTGCAGGGCCCGATTGGAAGTACATTTGCTGGGCCGCACTGAGTTTTGTGTGCAAAAATAGTTTAGGGGGGCATCAAATCATAATAATAAGTCAGTGATGTGAAAAAGCTAGGCCGAAATGTTGAAAGTTGCATCATGAAATACTACCTAAAAACGATCATGGCATCAATCTCACACAAGATTGGCGCTGGAAACTTTCTGAGATATAGCCTAAAAGTTTAATGTTGCATAAACCTGAAAAAGAGCAAAGTTGGGATGACTTTCGGGCACGTTTTAGAGGAGACCACAGTACTTGTCTGTTTTGAAAAATTGGAAAGTGAATTTAAAGATATTGAGAAACCTACAATCACTTTACACTACAGTAAACCTCGGTTAATCCGTATCTTCGCCAAAACCGGATGAAATTGGTGGTACGAATGATTTCTAACGTTTTTCTTTACAAAAATTGTCGGTTTATCCGGATTTTTTAACCCGCATCTTTCCCAACACCGGATAAAATCTGTTCTTTTCACATCTCGTAATTGTAGCAGACACTTTATGGTCTGTACATATTCTTAATGAAACTCCTATTTGCTGGGAATCAACAATGCAAAACAACCCTCTCTCACTTTGAGAAATC
>JGI24159J19872_10009902_pt1 | contig 12492 bp, 6 predicted proteins | sample Ectturendosymbi4_FD_19872 | JGI IMG/M metagenome (IMG submission 19872)
GAATACGCGTGCATCAACCTTTCTGATGTCTCAACTTGGTAATCGCCTGGTGCTTGGCGTATGTTTACATCAGTGGTTCTTAACCGGGGGGGGGACGTCAAGGGGGGCGCGGGCCTTTACATGCTCTACAACATGCAAAGTTTTGAACGGGAATGCGTACCTTCCAAACATAACGCCGGTGCTAATTTTACGCCGCTACATGTCATTTGGTTTACTTCCAGCGGAGATTGAAGTCAGGGTTAACTTTCTTGACATTTTGTAGGCCGAATTCGAGCCTGCATGGAAACATTGCGGAGCGCAGCTAGGGGGACTGTTCAGCGGACATGCCAAATCCCTTTAGCAATAACATCTGTGCCGTTCTCGCATTTCAGTACAGCATGGTGCACATGGAATTTCAAGCTAGCCGGCTGCATCGCAGAGCGGCTCGCCTAATTGCAGATAAACATGAATGCATACACTTTGTACAGCTCCAAGCAGCGTGGCATACTGCTATGGCTTTCTTTGATTCGACAATCTTTCTGCAATGTGGCCGTACACGTGCATTATGCTAATTTTCTATAGTACAGTACTTTCGCCGTGTTCTTCTGTGATGCGAAGATGTATATTTATGACGATTCAACTGCACTTGAAGGGGTTGAAGCTTTTTGGGGGGGCTAAACCCACAAAAGCCCCCGCGTGGGGACGGGACTGAATTTCGGGCCTCCTGTGACAGCGTGAGCCCCACAGTTGGAGGCATGGAGGGCGGCTGATACAGTTATGCTTCGATGAAACGTCTGCTAACTGATTTCGATGCCCTTCTTGCCCTTCTTCTCCTTCAAATCTGTATTCACTGTGTCCCTCGCTTTGCAGGGATCTTTTGTTTGTCGGAGCAAGTAAGCATCGTCTCTGGCAGTGGTTTTCTTCTTACGACCACACTTCTCTTTGCGTTTAGGAGAAATCGATCCCGTAGGCGTCAACGTGATGACATGGATGGCAGTTACAAGATTCACACCAACCAATGTAGCAATCTCTTATACCAGGGCGTAACAAGGTTAGATGGCGCCCGGGGCAAGAAGCAAGTTTGGCGGCCGCATGTTCGAACCTGAGGTATTTCGGAAGCAAATGCACTCTATTGAAAAATGGACTTGTGATATTGTTGGGACTTTTCGACGTCCCCGCAGTGATTCGGAGGCCCTATAGTGATTCGTCGCCCGGGGAATTGTTACTCCCTTCGCCCCTCGTTACGCCTTTGCTCTATAAGTTTTAGCTGTATGTTCGTGCAAAGTTACGATCTTCGTAGTTTGAATATTTCCTGGATGCCACGTCCATCTCGCACGGTGATTTACTTACGATTATTTCACAGTTAATTCAAGAGATAAACTTTCTCAAATCTGATGCAGCAGAGGTTGACATAAAGACTGTATCAGCCCACTAATAGAACTGACTATCCATTAGTAGACATCATAATATAATGAAACTAACGGCCAAGGAAAACGATATGAACGACATTTTGCAGACGTTTTGATAACCCCTCTTATCATCATCAGTGCATGATGCACTGTCGTTCATATCGTTTTCCTTGGCTGTTATTTTCATTATAAGGCTATTCAGCACTTCTGCTTTCAGTATACCAAAGACATCATAATGGAAATACATACCGTACTTCATATTGGCTCGCAAGTACATGGAATAAAAATTTCCATTCAAAAAAACGCTTTGTTTCAATTAAATTGTGCTTACTTTTCACACTCGCTCGTTTTCTTTCCTTGTAGTTTGTTACATAAATCTTCCGAACACAAGGACAGGCGAACCTTCTTGTGAGCATGATCAAATCGCACAATCGCATATTCAACCTGAACTCAACAAGTATACATATACATAAAAACGTTTGCAAGCTTCAATACTGATGTCCAACTTACAGTACCAGACTCCACAGCTACAAACATACATCAGATTAAACAGCAGCATTTTACTGTAGTATATGCTCACATACAAACAAAGTGAATGCAGCACAGTCAGATGAATAATTCATTTCTTCAAAAAATATATGCTATACCATGTCCCAAAGTTACCTATAGGTTGTGATTTAACAAGTGTGTTGTGCTAAATGGGTCGGTAAACATTTTGAAAGGCACATCTTAACGCAAACACCAAATAAGACCAGTTTCATTACATTCCATTAAGCTTGTTTTTGTTGTGATATAAACAAATCATCTTACCTCATCACCCCATTTCAATATGTCCTCTGGGCGATTTTTCATTCGTTTGTAGATGTTCAAAAATTGAATAATTCCATGTTTTTTCACATGATCTATGTATAGTTCTATATCTTTCCATTCCAAAGGTTCGCCTTCAAATTTCAAGAAACCCATCCCACAAGAATGATGTACAGAATTATACTACTAGTGTCTTCATTCAAATGAAAGATTATCAAAAAAAGTACTATTAAAACAAACCTTTCAGATAAAGCAAAACTTCACAGTTAGATGAACTTTTTTATCTGAAATAAATATTCGTATTTCCTGTTAATCTCAATCTCCAACGCACATAAATGTCCATTGTTTTTCCTCTCCATCCAACATTTAGTTCAACTGAATTATTGGACATGAAATCAAGAGACACATTAATTTGATAAAGGATAACTCTATCAATACGATTGTTGACCCTTAAAAGTAAAGGATAGCTTTATGTGGTGAACTGCACAGTTCAGGTGCATAACGAGAGGGGGNAAGTGGGGCACTATTCTCCACCGAATGANTTTGGGGGAGCGAAAAGCCCCAACAATATCGCAAGTACTTTCTTCAATACAATGCATTGTTTCCGAAAGACTTTAGGTTCTAACATGGGGCTGCCAAACGTGTTTCTTGCCCAGGATGCCATCTAGCCTCGGTATGCCCCTGCTTCTCACATAAGCAATTATCAATTTATCACAAAAGGTTTAATAGGTTTCTAGCACGTTCGCTGCCGGTGTACGAATATATCGTACCTAAAAATCCGCCTAAATCAAGCAGTCTTCGGTCATCTTGCCAACTGCATAATTCGCTAGACCAGGGGTGGGCAATTAACGGCCCGCGGGTCACATGTGACCCGCCACAGCGTTTTCAGCGGCCCGCAGAAGCATTCAGGAAAAATCATCAAATCTGAAATTTCCTCCAACGTATCACATAAAATGTTGGTGCTGGGGCTCACTAGAACCAAGACGACTTGCTTCTATTTCTATCCACTTGATTTTATTTCTACTAGCAGAGTAACGTTTCTCAACATGGGTCGCGAAGATTGTTTAGGGTACACAAAAATTTCATTGTAACACTATGTTTACCCTGTCGTTTTCACTCTCGAGTAGTAAGATTTTTGAGATCTTTTTACGCACACAGACGCTGCCACATCGGCGTATTAATTTCTAATAAAATTTTTTTTCTATCCGAAATCTTACCTCCGTGTACCGGACACCAATTTTTATTCCAAATAAATCGAAAGTCTTTATGCATAAATAGCGAATTACAAATATTAACTTTGGCTGCTCTTGTCACTCAGACATCCAAGCCTAAGAATGATATTATTTGAACAAACACATATTTTCTTTCTGAACCACTTCGATCTTTCCAAATTTCAAAATATTTTTTTTTCAAAAAGGTGAATCATACACCTTCATTCGATTAATCTTTTCGGTTCAGCCATTTTCTTTATTCACGTCGAAATGGCAAAAACACTAATTATAATTTTGTACAACTGCCGTTGGATTGGAAGTACTAATCATCGAATCAAACTCTTGGTGCATGCAAATTTCAAGATTGAAGTAATAAATAAATTAAAAATTCAAATGTGTTGGCTAAATATTTACGATGCATTAACATTATTGTAAACTCGCATTTTGCGGTATGTAACTTCTTTTATGAAGTAGTTAAGCCAATCATTTTTTCAGCTTTTTAAACACTTCAATTTTTTTTTCAGCGCCTAAACTCAAGCCCAAATTATATTTGTCACTTTCGGATAGATCAGTGTAGCTTACATTCAGTGAGAAATTTTGATTTAAACACAGGATTCTTATTTCACTAACGATTGTTTAATTAGCACCTCGAAGGAAAATGTTTTTAACAATTTCTGTCAATCTTTGTTGTGTAAGTTTTAGACCATTTTTTGCTTAGTCTTTACTGGTGACTGGCCAAAAACGCAATCCCAATACGCCAGATTTTCCTTAAAAAATCATAACCTCGCGGCGACAATTGCACACCAGCCACAATCCCTCTCTCTGTTCCCATCAAAGAATACTTAAACATTTTTTATTGCTTTCTGATAACTAACGAAGCTTAAACGTATTTTAAATTCATACGGGATTACACGTTGCCCTCAGGGTATCCCCTATGTTTTTACATTTTCGAATTTCACTTTACTGTGCTCCTTTTTACGGCACATTCAGCACAACTTTTGTGAAACTTCTAAAAACTTCGTGGCACCCAATTGTGCGAATGTCATGCTGAATCTCGTATCCGTTAAAAAAAGTTTTTTTTAATTCTACTTCTGTGGAGTCATACTACTAAACATTTTGTCTTTTCTCTGGTACGACCTCCAATGATTACAATTCATTTTTTTACAAAACATAAGCTCTTACCTGGGCTTCGCCGCATCAACATAAACAAATTTCTGCAACAGTTTAGTATGGTCAATTGCTTTAAGGGTCCGAATACTTGCCTTATGAAACGCAAGCAGCATCTTCAAATTGGACCATTGCTAATACATTTCAACTAATTAAAAATTCTTTCCCTGCTTGATTTTACATTTTTTGCGTTCAGTGTGGTTGGATTCACGGCTTTTTTTAACGGTGCAGACTATCCCATTTGCCGGTGCGCACCGCCATTTTGCCAAAATTTATACTCAAACCAGCTAGGATTCATTTTTTTCACGGTCTCTGTTTGAAAATTTTTGGTAATCACATCAATTCCCTGTGCATAGTTTTCTTTTCACCATTAAGCATTCCTACAAACTAATTTTCCAACATTATACATGATTTTCTTTGTTCATATTTATGACAAGCCCAAAGCCAACCAATTTACAATTCTTGGCGAGATAGAAGCCCTCCTTCCTAGTTACCGGGGCTTTGGCGATGTTGTGTTTCATGTTTTTCCTGGCAGGACAGCGCACAATCTAATATTCATATTTTAATCACTTATAGTGGTCAAGACATAATCAATCGCTTCATATTCCCGACGTACATACTCTTTATTCAACTACGATAGTGCGGTCGACCTCTTCAGCCAGAGTTTTTGCTTGCAATAGACGGATGTTCACTTGATGTAGAAACGGTGTTCCCAGCACTCTGTGGCGACGTTCCTTTTAGTTCAACAAAAAGTTTGCGACATTTAGGCAAGGCATTAAACCCAATCACGTTTTTTCATCCCTTTCGCGGCAGTACACCGACAGCGAGACTATTGAAAAAAGTGTCCGGCGAAAACGCCTACTGAACGTTTTCTAACTAACAACATAGGTTGTAACCACTCGAAACTCACATGAAATAGGCGTTGACCTTTGCCTTTCTGCTATGTTTTCCACAAAGGCTTTAACATTTTAGCGCCTTAATCTACAGTGCCTTTTCAATAACTTACCCTAAAACACTGACTTCAATTTTTTACAGATCTTCTACAACATCTTTGCAGCACTGAATGTTGCATTTGTACGCCTAACTTTAAAGGATAAAATTTTTTTTTCCTGAAAACCAAACTTTTTGATTTGCATAATTTCGGAAGTACTGCATTTTACATAGTTTGTACTCTATGCAAGTTCAAAAATTTTGTCTACAGTTTCTAAATTTTCTAGCGACCAAAAGATCAAATTTTTCGATGCCCTGGGTGCGTTAAAAAAAAACAAAAAAACACTCACCTAAAAATCAACAACGCACTTCATTTTGCAAGTTTTTTACGGTATCGAATGCCAAATTTTTTCCCAATGTTTTTTAAGCAAATGACGAATCACAATACCTCCGATATATTTTAATCTACTGAATTCTTCTCCAACTCTCACCTTTGGTGCCCAACTTTGAACCATTATTCAATTTGCAACAATTTAACATCGTTCAAAAATTACAAAAAGTCAAAAACGTTTTTGCAAACAAATAACTTATCACACCAAGCAGTATACTTTTTCGCTACTAACGTAAAACACGTACCTAACCACAAAATCCTTTGACTCAGCAATACCACAATTACGCTGATTAAGATTTTGATATTTTTTCAGTAAGACATCCAACCTTTCGAATAAAATTATTCCGTAAAGCACGCCCTCTTTTGTCTCCCTGACATATGATAACGCTTTCTGTCTATCTTGCATATAACGGTTCGTCATTTTCCTCATGTCCAATTCAAGGGGATTTTTCTTCTTGGAATAGAGTGTCCAGTGACACCAGAATAACGCAGATTTTTCTAACATTTATTTTTCTATTAATTCGATAGGGTGTTTGTCTCCCGTGACACCTTTTTCATACCGTGAACCCACAATCATAAAAAGTAATTACATACTCATAAATAAACATATTGTTGTTTTCCAATTACGAACTATCAATTTAACATTTTCAACAGTTGCGCGAAAAAGCCAGAAGTATTTTATTTCAGTTTTGCAGAAATTTAATTAGTACATAATCGCAGAAAAGGCGTGCGGACACTTTCAATTGGTTACTTTCGTGGTCTTTTGAATAGTCCACATAAACGGCCATGGTTGTTATTTCTTTCATAGCAGTAAATTTTCTGTTTTTGCAACACATGCGACAAGATGCATAAAGGCCACGTGCAACCACAACCAGCCATTTTCTCCCCCATAATTCAACGCTTGATCCTAAAACTAGAAAGACATATAAAACCGAATCCTTCACGAGTTTCCGGTCCTGCAACAAACGTGCTACCGTTGCACCATCCGCCCACAATTTTTTTCTCGAGATCCTAAAGCACTCAAAGCTAATGAACTCTTGTCAATGACTTTATTAAAACTTCACCCTAATCCACAATTCTGCAACAATGATCGGGACACTCTCAGCGGGGAAATCGATGACAGTCTACACTTAGGCAAAACCGGTACATTATCTTTTCCAGTTATCAGTTGCACGCCGGAGCAGGCCTGATTTTTTTTAAACCACATGACGTTATAATTCCTATCATTTTTGTCAGGACAATGCTTCAACAAAACAAATCAATTGCGTGCATTGCCAATTGTTTCAGCGAGCCTGAAGACTTAAACCCATGGGCGTTCACAGACCTTGTAGAAATTTCGCAAGTTTCGAACCCCAAAATTTTTTTCGCATCCTAAACTTACGCGTTTCCCGTCAACTAACGCCACCACCGCATGATCATAGCAGTGGGTGTCATGCAAACGTGCTTCCCAATTCCTGATTAAGTTCGAATGTCCCTCGGCTAAGGACGCGTCAGGCCAACTAATCGTGCATTTTTGTGATAGACGTTTTTTGCGAAACGGCGGAATTAGATACCGCCCCTCGGGATCGCACCATAACTTCGACGAAAAATATAAGTTACTCCCACACAACTAATATCAAATTTTACTGGCTAGCTTACCACTCATAAATAACCTTAACATTTCATTAATTGCCCATGCAGATTTTATTCACTGAACAACTTTTCCTCATAAGGTCATTTTTTTCTTTCTGTCAAAAGGTCTCACCTTACATTTTTCTAAATAACCGATATCATACCACGGTGGCTGGTTTTGCCACCTACATTATAACCCTGCGAAATGCAACAGGGGACGATTGCAACAATTATGTACTTCATTACAATAGAATAGCCTATCAAAAATATTTTTTCTGGCATACAACAATTTACTGGGCCACTTAAAATACCATATTTGACAACAACTATTGACCTTACAGAAAAAATTCAAATTATCTTTTGACGCCTCACAATTGCGCTCACTAACTTAACAATCTTGGAAGGTCATACACCGACTCGCCGTATACTTTCAGTTACAGGCTACTAAACGTCTTCAGCACAACTTATTTTTTAAGGCCATAGGGAACGATCTTTACAAAAATTCAGTTGCCGAACACCATTTCTTGTGGCAGCAGCTTAGTGCTGAATCTTCATTTTGGCAACCCCTCACGAGCAATCTAGTAAATACCCAATTTTTCATTAACTGTGTGAACCATTCGTGGTCGATATTCGCACAAAATCACAACCCGAATTAACTACTACCCTTTCAAATATATATATTACCACCGATCCCTTAATTTCTCCGACATCATATAGTACGCATTTTCTTCAGTTCGAGGTGTGGACCTAATAAATCAGTCTGGCATATTTACATAACACACTGTGTAAATAAATTTTTGGATAAGTTTCTTCTCTGATTTTCGCAACAGCATGACAACAAAAATTTTTGCTCCAACACAAGCCTTCCTGAAGCCTATCCACCAACATTTTTTGCGGAAACTTTTCCCGCATAAAACTAATTTGAAATTTGTCTGCATTGTATTTTTATGTTTCACCCCTAGATACTACAACATTTGTATGCGTTCGACAACTCGTAACAAAACAAGTGATTTTTAAATTGAGCAAATTCTGCAGATATCTGTTCAAAAAATTTTAACCAACAGCATACCAGATTTTTCGCCATTTTAGCAGGTATGCCTCCTTGCAACCCTCACACATGTGCTGCCATACAAGCTTGTTGTCTTAAACATACGACGCACACATTTTGAGTTAAAACATTCACATTATCAAATTAAACTAATAACACTTTTTTTACGAACAGACGTTCTCTATAACGTCTTCTCCCGACATACAAACACTATGCATAAAACGATTACATGAATTCTCACCTTTCGCTTGTCAACGAAGCTGCTGAGGCCACTAACAACATTACCAACTTTTCACCGGCAACTTCATATCAACGCGCACCATTTTGTTTCGTCTTGAAAACGTGACTCTCTTATGCGCATACATACGCGGCAAGCTCTCCACTAGACATCACCGTAAACGCAAATTCAAGGTTTTCTCATAACAACACAATTTTTTTAGTCAAGACATAGTTCGACTCAAAATCCTTCAAAATAAATTCATATGTTTTCACGGTTCTGTGCAGCACATACATGTTATCGCGCTGCGCTGCACCAACCCAATCAAGCAACACTTTTTCTTACAAATTTTTATTAAGCATGGGCACTTCGGAAGCAAACCACACTCTTTTCGTCAACGTTCACTATAAAACCGCCTTTTGACATACAACGAAAAAAACAATTTTTTCAATTGCTTTTTGCGTAAATCAATACTCCAGTGAGGTAAATTTCCTAACTGTTTTCTCACCAACACTATGAGTTTTTTTCAATAAATGAAAGCGTAAACTTCGACTGCTGAAGACAGTAGGGCGAAACATTTTTTCATGTCGATCGCCTACATGATAACTTAGACAACACCAACCTTAAAATTATTTTCTACAATACCTCCAGCAGTTAACCACCGACATTTAAACCTAAAACAATCGTACATCACATTGAAATAACACCCGTACTTAGGACCGCAACACGCAATGTTTTCGCCTCAACATAGGCAAGCTAAAAAAATATTTCTTGCAAATAGAATCCCCAGAACTGCTTTTCGGCAAAATGAACCTCAAACACAAATCTTTATGCAACAAAAAGCTCGTAAGCACGTTATCAGCACGAAACACTTCATAACATTTTTTGATAATACACCATCTCCCTGCTTCTAATTCAAATTAACAACTAAAGCCGACACCGACATCTGCCGTCATAATTCCGGTCAAGCCCGAACCCAAAAGCCAACTGATTCACGCGAAATATCATGACACGCAACCGAAAATTTTTTTGTTCATGCACATGACTGTTGCGATATTCTTCTCAATATTTGTTTCAACCAAGATTCGAAAACTCTTTACGCAGTCCCAGCAACAGTGGCCCCTGCTCGACAATTGCTTTTTATCTTTCAAAAACAGCATTTTGTTTTAGAACAACTTTGCAATTGTAACTATTCTATTTTCAACCAATAAAATTCGCACAATGGCTTGTTAGCCATACCATCAATAACTACACATATTTCAGTTTGCCTCCTATACATTCCTTCTTTAACAAAACCTTTAAACTTCCAAAACCATAATAGCCCATAAACATTCACAATTTCTAGTGACATCATCTTATCTGAACAAAGCACAAACTTGGTCCTCATGTCAAACTAACCTTCTCGATTTAGTGCAACTAAACACACTTAGGTAAAATCTTCTTTTTGACAGAATATGCGCGAAGTAATCTTTAGCAAATGCTACTACCTACGACACTACGGTACGCAATGTTTCACACACTAATCTTATGGACAAAGAAATTTTTTCTTCAAAATTTTTTCAGCGCTTACGTGGCTAAATTTGATTTTCGACTTTTCGCCACCTAAATTCATAACTTTCTAATCACAAACACTTTTCTCTTCTAAAGTTACAAGTCCACCCACCTCTTCTCCCTTCAAGAATCCTTTCGAAAAGCACATTACCAACCATCAGACAACAGTGCGCTGCACATCAGTCTCGCGTACAAGTTCCACGAACGGACTTCTGGATACAAGTTTCGAATCCCCAACCAAAATTTTTTCAAAACAAATACTGTTCTTGCAAAATTCCCTACTGGCGCAAATCAGCTCACACTATCTCTTGCCTTGTGCTTCAAAACAATTCAAACCTTTTTGTTCATTTACACAAACAGTGTCTTGATGCGGTGGGAAGGCTTGCTTCCCCAGCAACCTCACACATTTGCTACAATTTCATACAAGGCAAAATTCGTTGAATAACTCTCCTGCGCGTTCACAAAACTATTCAAACATTTTGTGTCTAAACATCACATTTAAACAATCTGCTAACCTTGCAAAGTCCTGCCACAGTTTCAGCAAAGATTTTGAAACATCTTAAATTGTGGTTTCAGCTTCTTCTTTTTCATCTTTTGATTATTTCCTATATAAAATAAAATACGTTGCACTTTTCTGGTTCACGTTTTGCAACAAAGATACAAGTGTCTCTGCCATCTGCTTTGAGCATGGAGTCGTCGTGTGCTATGCGTTCTCCCGATCTTTCCACACAGTTTTGCGGTGCAAGACACTCAGCTCACAGCGAAGCTAAGGCTTTTCAAAACGTGACAAACTTTTAGCATCGCGCTTCCTTTTCAAAATCGTACACAAAACACGGAGCGCCCTTTATCCTGTGCAAAGTGCTACAGTCTTCTGCTTCGATCCAAAACAGCAAACATAGTGCCTCCCACTTCTTGTACATGAAATCGCGAAATGCTATGCTCTTTCGATAAATCGTTGCTCTAAAAACAGAGCAGTGATGCTTTTCAGCAAAATTCAAACTTCACCACTCCAACCGTTCCTATTGATTCAGCAACCAAAAACAAGACCTGCAACCCGTTAATCTTACTAGCTCAATTGTTTCGAAGCTCTATCACTAGTTTTATGTCAACAACTGTGGTCTTTTTGCACTCATAAGAAACAGAAACCCACCAAACTAACGTGCTCGTCGGCACTCAGTTGATAAAATGACGGTCTCAATTATCATCAATGTAGACCGGACCTTCGCCATTTTGACATCTAAATAACATTTTTTCTGACCACTTCACTCACAACAAAGTAAGCCAATATTTTTGTATCAAAATCTCGAGATCCCCTGTCGTGTTAAGCAAGTTTCCCTTACCAGTGTTAAAACCTACGTGTTTCAGCCAATTTCCTGAAACTGCAACTTTGCAAACAGGCACTAGATGTCTTGGAAACTAAAAGCACACAAGAAAACGACTTCATACACAAGTCTTAAGCAAAAGTGACCTGTATTTTCCAAACCTCTCACTGTATTTAGTTTTATTGCTGGCGAAAACTTCAACATGCTTCAGTCAATAACTTCATTTCATTTCGTCATACATTTCGGACGGTCGCTAAAGTTCTCCTTCAATTCACATGCCCCTTACACCCTGCGTTTGTATTTCTTGGCATTTTGTCAATTCATGCTGACCACTTTTCCAAAAGAAACAGGTGATCATGGCCCCTTTACTCACTGACACCAAGCCAACAGAGCACCACAAGTCCTCAAATTGATTTCAAACGAACCTTGCGTTCCAGCTTGAACATTTCACAAACAGTGTTCTCAATGAGTCAAGCCAAATGATTGTCAAATTGTTTTTGACGATCTGCTCGAACTACGACATAACAAGCCTTCAAACAACTCACTGGTGCAGCGTGCACACTCACACTTTCTTGTTGTCTTCCGACTTAAATCGAGATAACAAAGCGCCACCATTTTCTATTGCAGCCTCACTATTTTTCAAAATGCTACTGTTGCGATCGGATATCCGGCAGGACGCAACAATAGACGCCGCGATCACTCTATTATTGCTTGTTCGCGCCACATATACATATTATTGTTCTTCGCACACATCCCGTTCGTGGTGAACCACACATTCAACGTAACGTCACCGGAGAGGTTGCAACACTACAATATCACTGCTCTTCGGCACAACTAGATTCAAATCAT
>JGI24159J19872_10009904_pt1 | contig 12491 bp, 8 predicted proteins | sample Ectturendosymbi4_FD_19872 | JGI IMG/M metagenome (IMG submission 19872)
GAATTTCAAACAGCTTTGTTAAACTGGCTTTGCAAAGCAAGAAAAGAAGTTGTAGTGTCGCTACCCAACTTTCTCTGTATTCTAATCTCAAGGTCTCTGTCCAATCTCGAGTTAAAGTACACGACAGTTTTCAAACATAAACGTATTCGCAACTGCATCACACACTCCAAAGTAAGCAGAAATATAATGGCCGCAGATGCGGGAAACGTTCCACAAGTATGGGCGATTATTACATCACACACAGTATGCACGTTCGTTCAAGAAGATGTACTGCGTACTGCACGCCGTTGCAACGACTTCGATTTTGGATTCATTTGATGACTGTTAGTATGCTAAACACTGCATTGTTTCAGTATTTAAAACGTCAAGACCAACGGATTTCCAAAACTTGTAAAAGCACTTTCATCTTCTGCAATTCATGAAATCTCTGAGAGGGGGCCCATTTTTTGCGTTTAGCTTGCCAGGGAGGGTGGCGCGCACCCCTGCCCCCCGTCAGTTACGCCACTACCCACAGTCGAATAGTGCAGCCCCCCAAGCCACGGGTTAAAGCAAAGTCAAGCCTTTCAGGACAGAATTATTTGATAACAATGCATCATCAGGCTGGAGTTAATTTTGAAAATTTCACTGAAGTGAAATTCCGGGACATTTTGCTAACCGGGACGGGACACCAGGACAGACGTTTAAACCGGGACAGTCTCGGCCAGACGTATGGTAGGTCCAACCTTAACCAAAATGTAAAACCTAAATCTAACTTCAGGTTCATTCGTGAAAAACCATTTGCTATTCCTTCTTTTGACCAAAAGTGCCGCCCCCCGAAAAGTACAAACCCGGGCGTTGCTCCCCCCCCAGTCAGGTCCCTGGTTGGGACCTTCCATAGGTCGGACAGCTACTTGTTGATGAACCTGGTGAACTTACGGTTTCCGGTATTGTGCACACGACCCCCTAAAATAACTACCTAATGTTTTCAACCACTTCATCAAAAGACAAAAGCTAATGTGTAGCTCTCAACAGAAAATAACCAGTAACATTAACTTTTAAATCTGCGTGTCCGGCAAACTTCACTGGCAAAGCAGACCACTGACAACTAAAACTTCTGGAGATGTCAAGCGTGGATCTTGTGCAGTATAGTGCCGCTCTGGTGCTAAACAGCACATGCGCCAGTGTACACATGTCCCAGTAAGATTATTTTACAAACGAGTGACTGGTTGGACGAACTAACGCAACACTTTTAAATATTCATACTTAAAACTCACGCCACTAACCACTTTTAAACACACCTCACATCCGCTCTCAGTCACATGTAGGAGCCTGACAATCGGCCTTTAGCAGCAGGTTGGAAAATGTGACATATCCGGCCATATCTTAAGTAGACCGTGGTGCGTCACATTGTTTATTGTTTCGGTTGCACAATTTCATAAAATCAAGTAGTTGTTAACTTTGCCCAGGTTTATTGCTCAGACTACTTCAAAAATAACTTCATTTTGTGGCCTTTTTTCTCGTAAATCTGTGTACGCGAAGGTGAGTGATTTACACAAATTTGATTTGTGAAGCTTTATGCTCATCGCACATTGACGTCTTATCCCTTAATCAGCAAACTAGTCTGTGTCCGCCATGCATAATGGATAGCAACATAGGAGGTTTGGAGGCGCCTTGTTCTACTTTATAGCCAATGCCAACTCCACTGGTTTCGCATCATAGTTAGACTAACTTAAATCCGTCGCATCGTTATACTCCTTGGTCATATGTCATTTTTTATGACAAACCCATTCTCCAAGAGCAGGAAAAAATTATAATATTTTTCCTACAGCTGCTTGTAAGTATACGCTTTTGAAATTGCTTGTTTTAGCAGCAAAATATTCGTAGAATGGCCTAAGCCTATAATGCATTGAAAACCAAAGTAACAAAAACACACAACCCCTTCAGTTAAACATTTTTTCCGCAATTTTCATCAGTGCTTATTCAATTTTAAGTTTTTTATAACACTACCTTAGGTGTAATTTAAAAAGATGAAATTTTGTGAATTACTGTGACTCCCAGTTCTCGTCTGATAAAATGTTCAAGGCATTTTTAAACAGAATATTTCTATGTACATCGTTGAAACATTCGAACATAAAATTGAAACATATTGTTTACGTACGTGCACTACTGCATGATGAAGCTATCAAAACGTATAGTTTCATTGTTCGTGCAAGCATTCAACAACTTCAGCAATTGCGCATAAAAACAATAGGAAAAAGGAAAACTAACTCAAAAAGCGGAATCACGGGATTTTCAAAAAATTAATGAGTTTATTCAACACGGAAGGCCCAGTGTTTGCTTTCATAACAAGCGTAATGGTGCAGCAGTTTCCCTTTTTTCTTCGTTGTTAAAGTTTGTAAGAGCATCTCTATTTTCACCGCAACAGCTGTTTTCTGTGTTGTCCCCAGATGTCGCCAGCACACAACTCACGCCTCTTTTTTTCAGAATTAGGTAAACGATGACTGCAGTGAAAGCAGCAAGAAGCTGAAGAACACCGTACATTGCTGGAAAGAGAAGGATTTCCTCGAAATAAAGAGAACTTATGCTGAAAAAAACATATGGGAAACGTCAATGCAATTTATTGTTCGCATTTTCGAACTCAATAAAACGCAGTTAAGCAAAAGCTTAGATGAGAAATAAATATTTGTTAATTCTTTTTGATGATTCAGATTAAGGATTAGAGGATGAATCACTGACAACTATGTTTTTACAAAAATAAACTCTTCTCTAGAAACTTTCTCTCAACATATCAAGCCTTGAAATCCACTGTTGTCTTTGCTTGTCAAAAGCTGGCATGGCTGAACCAAAGCACTTGGAGCAATGTAGATTTGTCCACGTGATATTTAGGTTTTAATGCTTTCAGTTTTGAAAAAAAGGTTTAGATTGATGTTTACGGTAATCTTATTACTTCAGCATTTATATTTAAATATTTCCGTGCTCCACAAAAGTGAGCTAATCCAGTTCCAACGCTTTGTTCAGGATTGATATTTGATTCGCATGGAGTGTATAAGTAGGATTTTCACTGGCATGTGGGACTGCAGTTGTCAACTATTTTACTTCTGCTATAATTCATACAATACCGATGTCTCTAGGAAGCAAATCATTCTTGAGTTAAATTTAACGTTAAGAATTTTTTCTGAGATGCACAGGCAAAACTGATGCTTGCATTGACAGTGAGGAAATACTCGAAACCAGCGAAAGACAACCGTATATTTAGTTTGCATACATCTCCTTTATCAATCAACCAATATTCAGTTATTGTTTCGCTAAGTTTTTGCTGGCGCTGTAACCGCTTTCAATAAAGTACGTGCTTTTTCTAAAAAAAAAAACCTAGTATTTTGTTTACAAAACATCAGTTTGATTCCTGAGAGTAACATTCCTTTTCAAATAAGGGCGGATAACGCCCATGATTGAAATCTTCCTTATCAGTGCATGGTAGACCATAATGCTGAAAACCTCGTGTATGCCACAGACTTCACAACATCTTACTCGAAAGATCGAATGACTATCGTGGTACCAACAGCGCTGCTTTGCATTGCCGTTTCAATAGCAATCGTCCTTCGTGAAGCCATGCTGAATTTCAACCAAGGTGGCAAAGTTGCTAGGTACCCCAAAACGAGTGCAATTGCCGGAAAGAGGAGGACAATCTGCGATGAAGAAGCAAAACTGTAAAAACACAAAAAGTTACACCGAATTGAAAGAGAATGTATCGCGATGGGTTGGCATCGCAGCACAGAAAATGTACAGACAGGGTCAATACTATCTTCAATTGTAGGGTTCAAAGAAATTCCTAAATTTAATGTTAAAAGGTTTGTGTATTGAAGCAACGAAACTAAGCAAATGAAAACGCTGCTATCAACAAACGCTTTTCAATTTGACAAGGGGTTTTGAAAGCAGTGATTGCGTCTCTTCTTGACCTTTACAGCACAAAGAACTAAATTTTTATTGTGATCATATTAATGACTACCGATTGGGTTTAATTGAAGCAAGTCATGTTAGGTGCAAGGTTGCAATTNGATACCAAAGAGGTAGAACCACTACTGTTACTACAAACTGAAAACGATCTTCAAGTTAAGCAAAGTAAATTCATGAAAAGCTTGTTTTTGTAGACATCTACACATTAACTTTCATACCCCTGGACAGGCCGGCAGCCAGGTTTTGAAGTTTAGAGGACAAACTAAATTTTTATGGGGGAAATATTTTTATTTTTGTTATACGTTTAAAACACATTTTTCTGGCCACAACCAAATTTGGGGGACACCAAACCTTTGGAGGGCATTTCCCCCAATACCACGCCGTGGCTACGGGCCAGCTCCTGGAGATGAAATTCAGGACCAAGATTCTACGGGTGTTTGAGTAAGCAGCTGGAGCAGCAAGGAAAACCGAGGTTTCCACCAGACCCATATATTTTTTAATAATATTTTTTGTGTTATGTAAGGTTTAAAATATTTCTCCCAATTTCTGACATTTCTGATTTTTCAATATTTTTGATTTTTTCGTGTTTTTCACGTTTTCCAGGTTTTAAGTATTGTTATAATTCTCATATTTTTGCATATTTTTACTTTTTTCGCGTTTATTCTACTTGTCGGCTTTATGCAGCTTTCAAGTGTAGGCATGCCAGGTTTTAATCATAACATGTCACTGTCGCGGACTGACTGGCGCCAGTCACAATAATTTCGTCATTGGCATCTGCAATTTCATCACAGATGATGGCGCAACAGAAGCAAAGTCAAACCTATCTAAAACAAACAAGTGCAAAAGTTTACATCACAAAATATGCTGCAAATTGTTGCAGAGGGCGATGCATGCCCGGGCGTGCCTCAGGTTTTAACCCGATTAAACCCTCTTCCATCGCTCCCTCTTGCGTCGTTGCTTGCAGTTTCGTCACAGGTCGGTAATGTCGCAACATTTTGAATGTAGGTCAAACAATTGCGAAAAAACGTGTGGAGAGAAAAATACATCACAAAGTTTATGGTATCGCAAAACCACACATGAAATCAGTCTGGTATTTTTTGAAAACGTAAATTTTGAACTTGTGCATAACCGACATATAGCAGGACAAACCTATAGTCATCAATTTTGCCCTTCAATTTTTATCAAAACCTCTCGTTTTTGACACAGCAAACATGTTCTTCCCATATGTTTTTAAGTTGAATGCCATGATGCAAATGAGGTCAAGTTCTCACATGGCAAATGCATTGAATTTGGCCGTTAATCGCTATCAGTCGTGTATGATACATTCAGCAATGCATGTTCTAGCTTATTGAGAACATCCGCCTCTTTAGAATACCGGAAAATCAGTTAAAGAGATTTAACTAAATTCTAGTTTCAAATTATTTGATGCCAGCCGTGTGTTACTTCATTGTGTGTGACAAAAGGGTCGTTCGCTCCGTCTCCATAATGAAGTAGAATGAATTAAAAGATCGTTCACTTCAATTAAACCAAATCAACCACTACGGAACAGCATATTTCCATCCACTTACCACGATCAGCCGCCAGGATATGTCATATCTGACATCCTTTGAAACAGACAACACGATCACCATCGCTACGATTGCCGTAGATCCAACAGCTGAACATATCTGAACAAATTTGTCAGTAGTAGATACGACCAGCCTTTAACAAGACCTACACGGAAAAAAGTTCCTGATTTTTAGTTATATTTAAACATTAGTTAAAGCACAACTCAGTTCACGTATCTAAACTATATCGGATTTATGCTATTGACAACGTATTTATTGAAAACGCAGCTATTTCTCATTTAACGTTTTAGACAAAAGAATTCTGCAAACACATGACACCACTTCATTCTGTTTGTATCAAATCGCAGGTATGGTTCGTTTCACCTCAACTATGTCCAGCTATGGTTCAAAATGATCACTATGTGCACATTCTAGGCGCATGTAATTTGCAGTTATACTGTCAGGGATACATTTAAAATCCCTGACAGTATAACGGCAAATTATTTATTGTGGTTGGTTACCACTTTACGTCGTCAATGACAATTTTTGTTCAACTTTACCTTGGTAACGTTGTCGGATATTTTTGGAAACTTCAGTTTCATAATTGACCCGGCAACAACTGGCACGATAATCCCAAGAAGCGAGTATCCTGTAATTGAGCAGGCGCTTTGTATGACCGGGTGCTAAGGCAGGGTTGCAACATCAAATGCTTTTCCAAGGTGATTTTTTAAAAAATGACACCAGATACTTGTTTATATCCAGTACATTACTGCTCATCTCAGTATTGCTGTTTTTTCGATTCTGGACAAAAGTGCGTTATTGCTGGTACTATTGGGGGATCTGAAGATGAATTTCCTCGTTTTCCCTATATCTCGGAAAAATCTTTGAAAAACAGCTCAAATGTAAAACGTAAGGACGTGCAGAAGTTTTGAGACAAAAAATCCTGCATTTGCAGTGATTAACATCCAGTATCACCAAATGTTTGACATTTTTATCTTGTTTTGCATGGATTTAAATATTTTATTTTTTCGCACTATCTGCTTTATCCTCACAGCCAAAAAGAACTTGTAAGTGTTTATCATTTATATGACGCGTTTATGAAGAAAACATTATTTCATACGTGTTCAAAAGTAAACTGTTTCTGGTACAGTTAACATCTTCAAAGTTCGCAGCTTCGTGCACCTCAAAATTTCCTAAACACAAGCGCAACCTGATCGCATCTGTGCAACCCAAGTTTCAACGAGCCACGACACTAAGCCATAACATCTGTGATGTAATCACACGAGCAAAAGTAGTTGTATTGCAGGGCTGCAATCGTTAAAGTTACATTAAATAAGTGAATTTGGAGCACGTTTTAGTGCCGTGTTACAATTGCGCAAGGAATATTCCTGAACATGCTTGTCTTAGTGTATTCGATTTAAAAGCACTTAGTTCGAGTTGAAACAAAGTGAATCATAAAATTGACGCGGAATTTTTCGAACCAAAGTCTTCTGAATTCATTCTACAATTGTCTGTGTAGAACTCTATTCTTAAAAAGAGCTCGACCACACTCACCCAACTCATCGAATGGCACCATCAGTTTGTCGTCGATTCGGGCCAGTTTAGGCAAAACGTAAAGCCACAGAGGCATTGTGCCGAGAGCCAGAACGGTCGAGCTGGTGGTCATGACAATGCTGAAATAAACTTTTCAGTAATGATGTTTCAATCCCGAACAGCGAAAGTTTTTATCGAGAGGACGAACCTTGTGTGCGATTGTGCGTCACAGACAGAACAACAGTGCACCTACTTTGCATAACTGTTTCTCGCAATGTGTCACTGTAATTGCGGCCAGCCAGTTCGAATTGTTAACAAAAAGAGCAGATGAAAAAATCAAACGATAATGACAAATTTTAATTTCCAGGAGATTAAATTTATTTTTAGGGACGTTAATAGTTACTTTATATAACATTGATATAAATAAAACTAATATAGCCAAATGCAATTTAGTGCAAACAGTACGCGAAATCCATGGTCAAACCGTTTATTTGAAGTGTGAACGAGTAGTCACTTTTTGGTTCCGCTAAATGCAGCCCGTTCTAGGTAACACTGCCAAATATCCATTTTCGCATCTTATAGGCACAGTTGACCTTACGTTTGTTCCCAAAGATTCGATGACTGTGCGTGGCAATGAGAGAGTCTCTTTTCAAGCATCAGTAAATGGAAGTTTCGCATGCATTTTTGGGGCGATAAAACCGTTAAAAATGTGAATTCACGCATTTACATTTTAGAAAATATATTTAGTTACAAAATTTTGTCAATTCTTGAAATCGAGATAGCTACTCAAATTATAACCTTCAAACGTTCATAGAAAAAACGTAGTATTTGAAATTTTTACTCAGTATTATTAAATCAAACCATTCGGAGCTCTGTGCCATTAAACCAACCTGGAATTACTTTGTTGATTGGGATTAATTTTTCTTTATAGTTGTAGAACACTCTTCCTCACTAGCTTACATTTGAATCCTGAAACAATACCACAACAATGCATTTTTCCATAATTGGTAATCGTATGTACATCGCACCTTAAGTCAATGTCGCCGTCAAGCCAGTAAGTGGCGATGTTGCTGTAAACACCACCAGGACAGCTTGCCTGTATAAGCACTCCAACCGATTCAGCTGGGGTTGTCTTCAATATGCTAGTCAACGCAAGACCCAGAACTGAAAAGCAATTTAAACCGTTCCATAAAAAACAACCAAAACTCTGGTTTTATTTAAATATATCCTTATTTCAATGGTGACAAGTGAAGAAATCAATTTTAAGAAGTTACGTTTGCAATGAACATGGTGCGTCCCCACTTAAACTAGGTGTTCTTTGTTGAACTTAGTTTGATCAAAATAAAAATATTTGCATAAATTTAATTATTGATGGAATCTAGCTTCTTTATTTTCATTTGTATGATTCCAAAGATAAGAACGTTTGTGTCCCTCTAATGGCAGCACTGCCATCAGAAAACTAGCATTCCTAAACCATCAAATTGGCTGCAAGTCTTTATTGAACGGTGAAGGACGGTTACAAGAAAACATGACTTGGCGATTGTAATGTAGGGCAAATTTCAACTGAACAATAATTTCAATGCAGTTAATATCACTCGTACATTGTCATCAAGCAATTAGTCTCCAGAAAGACGATGCAGTCGAATTTATCAGTAAAATTTTTTAATAGGAAATTGATTTGACGTAACACTACACATTCCCAGACTGTCCGTAAATCTTATTGAATTAGCATTCTGTTTTAGGTAAACTAAAAAAATAATGTAAAAGCCTGGAAAACTCTAAAGCGGAAAAGAATTCCATGAAAGCTTTGATAATTGCAGAGGAAATAGAGAATGTGTGTATTTTCGACCGAAGAAAGGACACTGCATGTTTGTCCAACAACCAAAACATGATAATTAGTATTTCTTTTGAAAAAAACTCTAAAATACGTAAATAAGCCTCATTACTTTTACCAACTTGAGCATCCAGTGGCCCTGTAACAATGAGCAATGATCGTTAAAAATCTCGAAAAGACATCTTCAAACATGTCAAACTGCTCTTCAATCTATCGTGAAAAGACATCAAATACGAGAAACAACTTTTCAAATGAGAATTGTGTTTCTTTAGAAAATGGAGCTTACTTACTTGGCATAACGATTAGCTGCAAAGCTAAACCGGCCATAAATTGCTTTGGACGTTTGCAATACATCAACACTGGTTTTAGCTTCACAGAGCATCCAAGGCCAAACATAATCACGGCTAGTATCACCCTGAAATGAAAAAAATAAATATGTTTATCACAGATGACAAAAGTTCTGTGGTGTTTCTCTCTGTTGTTAAGCATTTTCTATGCTGAAAAGTTGAAACTAGCAACACTAAGAAGCTGAATTTGAACAAAACCGATGGCATGACTTCGCAGCAGATGTAAGCATATTAGTTTTTCATTACTTTTATTTCACCTTTTAAAATCCTGCCACGTTCACAGACAAAAGAAATAATTCATCCATTCGTGCGTCGAATAACCTGTAATTCTCTTCCCATCAAACCAACATTTGTAAAACTTTTTTTGGGGTGAAATAACACAACGAATGTTCGATCTCTGTTGAAATACATCGACTTCTATTCAAATGCAAATATTACAGCACAGACAAAAATCGCAAGGTACGTACGCGGTTGCTATTTGAATTGCTTCTGTGGTCTTAGCGTCCAGACCTTTCATCCCACCACCCACGCTAGCAGTTGATATTACTGCAGTCGAATTGAAACCTGGGTCAAGGAACAGTAAATGCAACATTCGTTGACGATGCAGTTCAACCACAGGACCATTTGTTTATTGCTACCGTCACTACAGTGATCAGACGTGGTTTTTGCTCTGAGGAGAACTGTAGTTTGACTTACGTGTTAAGGTGTTTCTGCGTGTTCAAAGCAAATAGTCTTAGGTTCAGTTCAGAAATATAGTTATTAATTTAAACACGAAAATCAAAAAACATCAAAGCGTGCAGCGAGATAGCCCGCTGTTTAAATTTCAACGAATTCTTGTTGTCTTCCACGAACATCATGCATTACACATAATGAAAATATCTTTGTCAGCTTTCTTTAAAGTACAGTATAGTGGTCCAAATATTTGGTCTGTCTGATATTCCTGAATAATTGAAATATTTCTCGTCTAATTCATTTGGATTACAATACAAAAGTATCCTGCAATCTTGCCAATATTCTTGACGATTTTCGTTTCATATCCTTGTCACTTTTTTGTAATATTGGTTTTGGTGTCCCTCTTTTCCCTTTTATCTTTTTCTTCTCCAGTTACTCACCCCACACCGTCGTACATGGTATCAGGACAATAGCCACCAGGACAACTGCAACCTAAATTAAGTTTTGCTCATCACACACAAGATATCAAATTAAGTTTACACTATCGAGTTTCGGCGCGAAGAGGAGGTCAGTCGGCACGGCCACAATTAATGCTTGCTTCTTTACAAAAATATCATTTACCCAGAATAAAAACATCTCTCGGTCAAGTCTTTTCAAAGTATATCGGTCACAAAATATGGTCTGATATTTCTGAAAATTTGAAATCTCTCTCGCCTTATTCATTTGGGTAAAAACTTTTCTGTANTATTGATTTTAGTGCCCATATTTTACCTGTACAGTAGCCCACCCCACATGTACAGTACATAGGCATGCTTTCCCCCTCTATATTTTGTTGCTGTTTTGGTATTTGTTTATCTGACGTTGATTCGATGCATATTTTCACTCTTCTTTCAATACATGTGAAACGACTTCAATCAAACATTGATTTATGCTAGCAAAAGGACTGGATGAACACATGGTCTTTCGCCAATCCTTAACCTTTGCGATTCAAATATGTTAGAACACATCACTTTGCTAAACCTGAAGATTTGGTGTTTTTTGTATTCTCATCAGCTTGCATTAAATTCCTGCTCTTTGATATTTTTGTTTTTCCTCTTGTTGCATTTGTGTTTTTGTGATTTGAGTCACAAAATACATGAATAAACCATTGCCATTACCCAAAAATATTAGAGAGGTCTGAGGACGAAAAAACTTTTGTTATACACATTTGTGATTTCACAGGCTTTGACATCCTCTTCAAAGCAGCGCCTTGCGAAGTTAAAAAAATGTTTTTTACGGTAATAAACCTAGAGAATTCAAAATGTGTCAGGTGGCACCTGTCCGGGTGGAAGTTGTCTAACTTTTGTGAAATAAGTTATGTGACCCTCTGACAAAAAAGTTTGGAGACCCGGCCCTAAAACAGTACAACCGATGGAAATAACAAATTTACTTTTATTGCAGTATCTCAGCATCCTACAGGATTCAACAAACTTAACTGAGCCACAAAACATGAGCGACATCAAATATTTTAATGCTACTCCACAAATTTCAAGGTCTAGTTCAGTCATTCCCAACCTGTGTGCTGCGAGACAGTCGCAGGTGTGCCGTAAAATTATTGAATGTATCGTATGCAGGTCTTCTACAGAGGACGTTTCTATTTGTCACGTTTCAGTCATTAGGTCTGGTGTGCGTCTGAAGAAAACTGAGTTGTTAAGCGTGCCGCGACCAAAAGAAGGCTGGGAACCACTGGAATGGCAAAAAACTCAAAATCCGCCAGAGAAGCTTGCATCAAGCTACGGAATAAGATCCAGCGCCCTATCATGAGGTTCAAACACCATTGTAAATTAGCTGCTCTAACAAAAATCAACCGCATCTATCGATTCACGCCTGAATTTCGAAGGACAGTTATAAGACTTATTAAGCACCCATTCACGTATTTCGCTTCCAATGAAAGCATTAGATGACGTTGAAAAAGAACTCACGTAAACTCAGAGAGATAGCTGTTTGTACATTTTTTCAATCAAATTCGGTATTTTACCTTTCTCCAATTCTCCACCGCGCATAAAAAGAGCAAAATGGTTTCTTTAAGCTTATTTAATAGGAGGTCACAATGTTAACATCAGTTTGCAACACTTTGCAAACAAACTTGCGTGTACCCGAGGTCCTGTACTGTGTCCTTTCTTGTATCTGTTTTGTATTAATCACATTGCTGTGAACATCAAATCCTCCACATCCTTGTATGCAAAGGACACCATCGTATTATATTCAAAACTAAATATCCCGCAATGCTGCATCATACTTTGTCATTGGACATAAAAACCCTTCTATTGTATGCTGAATCACGGCACATTACCTATGCTTTAAAAATCAAGTTCGCACCAATTTCTTTAATGCCACTCTTTATCCAAAGCCTACATTTTGTAACCGCTTTTTAATCAAAGTCGAATCTCACAAAACAGCTGGGATTAATTTTCGATCGTTCCTTTTCCTAGCATGCGCGTACTGCAGCGCTTTATGGGAAATGTATGACTCGCCTCAATATTCTAAAAGGGTTTAAATTCTTTATGCCACATTATGCTGTACTAGCCGCTTACTGCAGCTGCACTTTACCTTTGTTTAACTATTAAGATGCTGTTTATGACAGCT
>JGI24159J19872_10009905_pt1 | contig 12491 bp, 8 predicted proteins | sample Ectturendosymbi4_FD_19872 | JGI IMG/M metagenome (IMG submission 19872)
CCCTGGGTTTCAGGCCCCATTCGGATTAAACTAAAAAGTTAGTTTCAGGGCAAATTGTTTATTTTTAGGGCAAATTGCTATTTTCAGGGCAAATTGTCATTTTCAGGGCAAATTTTTTCCGCCCGCCAGTAAAATGCCTTCCCGTACGCTTATGGTTGTGGGTATCTGAAATCCAACCAAAAAGTTTTGATTTACACAAAATACATCATAAAAGTTATCGCCAAACTTAATAGGTCAGAAATTTCGCTTGACACCGGTACGACACTCACACTCCACAAGAGCCAGGTTCACTGTTCTGGTGTCATGCAGTGATGAGATTGCAGATCACTCGTGCCCGCTTCTTTGCCTGCAGGGGCAGGTCAGGGTTACCAGATTGGCCTTTTTTAGGCCAAATTTCAGAAATCTGGCCTTTTTTCAAATAGGTTGGCCTAAAAATTTTATTTGGCTTTTTGGCATCATCTCGAGTTGGTTGACCTTAAGAAACTTGTTTCGTCTTTTGGCTCTTCAGGGTGAAATATTTACCTCTGAAGGAAAATATTACTATTCAATTTTTTTCGGCAACACAAAACTTTTCTTTTTTTTTCGGCAACACAAAAAAATCATCCCGCGGGCCGGATTCAACCTCGGAACGGGCCGGTTTGGCCCGCGGGCCGTATGTTTGACACCCCTGTGCTATGGTGTTTATACCGGCAATGCTATCGTAGAAAAGCAAATGCCATCAAATTGTGCGGAAAGAAGTTCACTTCAGAAATTGATATGCAACATGTAAAATTGTAATTTTTCTAAGTGCATTATTTTTGTAGAGTTTAAGAAAACGCTTCGGTTCACATTAAAGACTGCAGTTATCGGTTTCCGTTTCTGATGAAAAAAGGGTTAGTTTACTCATGCTTAGCATAAGACTATTAGACTGTGCTCACAAAGCGTACGTTTATAGAATGTTTGAAAAATTTTCAAACAAGTTTTTCACAAAAATGTTTCATTTAAAACAAAATTATTTCAATTGAAATATTTTTTCAACTGAAAACATAATTTTTTCAAAAAAGGTTTAATGAGAAATTTCACTAACATTTTTGAGAAAGAATATTTTTGTGAAAACATTTCATAAACTTTTTGAACTAAATCTTTATCACAAATTTTTTTTCGCTGAAAAGGTTTCTTACAGTGATTTTTTAAATATGAAAGAAGTTTTACATAGCTCAAACGTTCCACCAAATGTGGATCAAATCTAATTGCAGTAGGTCAATCATATGATACTGTAGCATCAATGCATTTTTGGTTGAAATATCGCAAGTTTCCACGCGGGGCTTTATAAAAATGTGCACCTTCAGTTTCTACGCTTTTGAATGAATAAAGTTAGCTCACTATATATTATTATAACAGGTTTTGATTGCAGTTCACTAATTCTCTGAACGTAAGTCGTATGAAATAAGCGCAAATCACTTTAAGATTGTTTCCTTTAAATCTACATTAAGGTTCATGGTGCACTTCTTTGCACAGGACTGTCTTTGTGTTTACACCTCATCCGTTACCTACTTTTTAATCTGCTGTCATCTATACTCGTATATTGCATATTATGCATGTTGGTGCTCCACTGCTGTTATACAGATCATGCGGCAATTAGCTAACACTTTTGCAAGCCTGTGAGTAAAGCGAGCGATGATCCTCATCTCACAGTAGCTCATGTAGGCTGGCTGCATCGGCATGAATCGTGAACTTCGAACAAAAGTTTACTGCACTTTATGGTGTTAGCTGAATTCGTGCTCGTACGCTCTGGTCTGGAGAACTCATCGCAAACCACCTACCCGGTGTCCATTCCATATAAATTCAACGTTCAAACTTTTCTTTATCTTGGTGTCGTAGCTCACTTCCAGAACGTTTGTTCCAATACAGCCTTGTTCAAAAAAAGACTGCTTTGTTGAACGAATTGATTCCATGTGCCGGGTTCAAACCAGCGCTGTGGAGCCGGAGCCCAAGCAATTTTGGATGTTTGGAGCCGGGGCCCAAACCTTTGAGATGGTGGAGTCGGAGTCTGATATTTGGGTTCCGCTTCCACAGGGATAGTTTGTGGGGTAAGGGAGGTATACATATATATAACGCAAGTTTTTTTGGACCGAAAAATGGTTCTGGAGCCGGAAAGTTCTATATACCCGGAGCTGGAGCCTAAAATTTGAGTACCGGCTCCACAGCCCTGGCTCAAACCAAAAGCCTAGTTCCGTTTCTTGACGCCACATCATTACTTGACGCCCGATCTTTTGTCACGCCGGCGTGGAATGCGTTTTCTGCGCCGCAACGATTCGAACTGGAGCTTTCAGAAAGAGGAAGCGCAAACGACGAACCGCCTGGCCGGGAACGGGTTTCCAGCCTGCATATGGTCGTCGGCGTATTGAGCATTAATGTAACTGCTGCCACCTGAGACCATTCGTGAGCTTTCCACATTCCATTCCTCGCGTTGCGCAGTGCCACAACACAGGCTCGCAAGTAATCAAAGCACGCGGTTCGCCAGTAAATAAAAACGCTGTTTATTTGACGGACGCGCTCTGGTGAGAACGGTGATGGGCCAGATTGTTTAAAACGCTCGAAAAAAAGCAACGTAACCGATTAAAACGATAAATAAGAACAAGTGAAAACGACCTGAAAGCAAAAAAAAAAACGCAACGAAATCGATCCCCCGAAAGATCACGGGCAGAAGGGAAGTCTAGTTCACTACTACGCAGCTAACAGAGAGAGAATTTAGTCATGATAATTTTCAGCACGTACTCGTGGCCACGATTTCCACATACATGTTTTTCAGCCTGATCTGACACGTAAGACGAAGAGAGCGCAGGTCGGTAACTGGACACGGGACGAGAACAGCCACAGGACCCATCTATGGGTAGAAACAGTTTGGGACAGACAATCGTTACGCTGAAAAGACTTTTTAGACCTGGAATACACGAAGACTTCTACACAGACCACCGACGTTCAGACTTGATCGGGAATGTCGGGCAGATCAAAAGCGCATTTGAGAAATCTCGCCGCGCGGCGGCACAAAATGGCAGTGAAAAAACAAACGGGGTCGCGCGCTTTCGGCCCCAACGGAAAAATCACCTGAGCGCCGGCGCAATTCGCGCGCGGCGGCATTAAAGCTTTGCGCAGTCGGATCTCGCGCGAAGATCCGATCGCTGCACCGGCCCGCGGCCACCTTCCGTCCGTCGGCCGCGGAGCTTATTGAGCGCAGCTGGCTTCTTCAGTCTCCTTCGGTGGTTTCCGCTTCCATGTCATCGAACGGCAGAGTCGGAGGCGGCTGGAGCTTCGAGACGCAGTCGTACTTAGCGTCCTTGTACTTCTCGCGCAGCGCCTGTTGCGGGTGCTTTTCGACGCCAGCGAAGATCTCGTGCATGCGTTTGATGCACGGAGTCAGTTCGCGGAACTCGTATTGCATGTAGTGTTCCATGGTCTCGTCCTGCGAAACAAAACGCGCGCCATCAAAGACCTGTCAAAGAACACGTCTGTTAGCGGTGAAACGGATATCATTTGATCAAAATTTAACTTGGAAAGATTCAAAGCCACGTGAAGCACAAAGGCAGCTCGGACATTTTCTATCTGATCAACGTTCAACTTCCAGCTAGGGCATTTCAGTCAATCTCTAAACTGCAAAGCGGCATTTCCAGAGTGCATATTTTTTGTGAACAGAATCTCTTACATAAAAACATGACAGCGTGAGGGGTTGGAAGCATAGTTTCACACGCGAATGCGTTCGCCAAACACTTAAATAGTGGGGCAGTCAAACGCGGAACTTCAATTCAAGTTGTTAGCCGGTCTCTAGGCAGATCTTCTAACGCCCTTAACACATCGCTTTCTTATCACTACATGTATGCTGTTCCATTTCCACATGGCGTAGCAATTTTGAATGTTTGCTGCAGACTTACCCAAATCTTTCTGCTGACGGTATAACTGGCGAGGCAAACGGCGGAAGCGGCCATCAAGGACGGCAGGTATTGAATGCAGTCGAACTCGACTAGTGCTAGTTCGCACAAATACTGCAATGAAACACAAACGGTTGGTTGGATGGTCTACGACCTGGATTCTTAAAACTTTTCCTTTGCAATTAGTCATTGATACTCGCGCCTCATCCAACCTCAAAATCAAACACAAAAACGGAGCAACTATTTAATTACCATTGTACTGTTTTAACTTTGGGCAACTGTTATACTCACTCCCCCCTTCCGAACCCTTTACGCCCCGCGGTTTCGGAACCTTTGGTCAAGGACATGGGTCTCAAACTCAAATTGCTCCGAGGGCCGAATGAGGACTTACGAAGTTACCCGAGAGCCGCGTTACGACACTGACGCAACAATGGCGGTACCTGAACCTTACTAGAAAAAGCTTTTACATCTTATTTCCTGCGAAAGGTATCATGAGTTATAGGTACGTTATTTCTAGCCGTCTCTACGTTAATTTAAAAGGAACTTGTTCACTCGCTAGCCGAGCACTTGCAAACACCAGTGAATAAACTGAGCAACGTAAATATTAATTATTTGCTCCCAAAAAGCATCGCGAGCCGCACAAAACGTCTTCGCGGGCTACATGCGGTCCGCGTGTTTGAGACCCTGATCTGCGACAAAAATCACAAAATTCAAATTGCATCTCCACTACGAACACATGGTGGTCAGGCTAAGCTAACAAACCCCAATCAAACAAGCCGAAAGCTGCAGGTCGACCTTCGTGAGTCAAACCAGACTATGTTTAATGCCGCAACCTATACATCGGACTGCGACAGCACGTCTAGCGGTCGACACAACCTTCACCATGGAAACATCAATCTCAAGTAATTTATGGGACGCCTAACTAGATAACCTCTGTTTTTTCGGTGACCCGGCGTTTTTCTTCTGTTTTAGCGAGTATATCTAGCGCAATTAATTCAGTACCGCCAAAACTATCTATCTATGTTTCGCAACTTCCTTGAAGTTGAGCTTCGTTACGTAAAGATGAACCACAAAAACAAACAGACGTGTGTGTACCTGGGCGAGGAATTCGGTTTTCTTGTCTGCACAAGCTGCTTTCAAAAATCGTTTCAGAAATTGATTTGACGTAGGTACCGCGACGTCAAAATTTAAAACTTTTAAAATTAGATGTTCCATCCGCAACACTTGTCTCTTCGTGTACGTATCGTCAGTGATGTACACGAATTCGCCGACATCTGGTGGATAGATTTCTTCGAATTTGCTGTTAGAAAGATTACGGAATGCGAATTAGAAACAAGTAAGATTTTCAGGATAAGACGGTTTTAATCTCTTTATAAGTTAAAACTCAATGCGGGTGTTTCACACTTTGTGTCAGTGGAGGTCCCCGCTAGTGAAATCGTAACTGACAGTTAATACGAACTAAGGTACAGAATGCAGCTCAATACTCTCACGTTGGAACAAGAAATTCTGGCGTGACGTTTACCTTTGCATTCAACAGTAGAATTCACTTGAGGGTTGTGTTGGTCAACATAACTAAGAAAACTGTCCATACATGCAACAGCTCTGAACTTTTTTTTTCGCCGAGACATTGCGGTCATTTGTCTCATAATAGTGTTAAAACTGGCCGTGACAGTATTCACTAGTCATATTTTCGGATTATGACCGCATTGACTTAATTTTTTTTGGTCATTTTAAAGAAAATTTCGTCTGTGACCGAATAACACTAGCTCTAAACTATCAAATGGGTAGCGGTGCGTTTGTCTGTGTTTATCGTAATTGAACAGTCAACGGTAATATTAATGTTAAGGGCGCATGGGAAGTTGGTATCTCTACTGGCTAGAAACATTTGAAATAGAAAGGGTGTTAGGTAGGTAAAGTGCACTTACGCAGCAAGGAACATGGCGGCAGCACCAACAAGCTGAAGTTTTCCACGCAAAACAGCCATGTGCGACAGAAACCTGTCGATGTAATTGACAGCAAGATGCGTGGTCTCCGTGTGCAGCTTGTATTCGTCAGCGACTTCTACAAGCCAGTCGACGAGAATCGCTCTCATGCCGGCGGTTATGTCTTGCTGTTTGCGCATGTAGTTGGCCTTAGGTCGATGAAGTTGCTGTTGAAAATAATCGTGTTTGATAACAAGTTAACGCAGGTCGAGCAGAAGTTTCGGCGTGTTGCAATCATAGCAATGAAACCAAGCGTGCACAGGGAAGTGCATTTCTTCGCAACATTGACAAACGAACCACCGTACCTCTGCTTCGCGCAAATGTTGAAATATTTCGGTTGCGTACTCGGAAAGTCCGTAAACACCAGCATCGGCGTCAATGTCGAAAATGTTTAACCTTTCAGTGTCATCGACGTCTAAAATCATCGGCGAATCTGTGGCACACCATGAAAATTTGCTGGGTAAAAAACTGGTCGTAAACGCAAGCTCTTACAACACAAGGGATGCAATGTGAATAAACTCGACAACGTGCTGCGTGGATGCACAAACGATACATTACAGGTTTGCAATGGTCATTGCTCAAGTAGATGGTTTTAATCAAACAGTATGTTAAAATCAAAGCCTTTACAAACCCTACGACAGGTTTTTCAATCACAGTCACAGATGCGATCTTCCGATAACGCTGTTCAGGTTTCAAGCATAGAGCACATCGTGTGGAACCACTGTTAGCCGATTAGTGATTAAAGATGACTATGGCGAAGCTTGAGTAAAAGCACTGAAGACTAATCCAAGTTTTTTCTAATTTTCTTACATATCATGTTACGTGAGATAACTGTGCTTTCTTTCTGAACCGAACAGATAAGCAACTAACAGCAGGAGAAATGCTTATAATCCAAATCAAACAATGTATTTCCTCAATAGCACCTCTGCATGTTGCTTTAATGCAGTGTTTCCCAAATTGTGTGCGGCGGCGCACCAGTGTGCCTTGAAACAGGCTTAAGTGAGCCCCGAAAATTGCACGCTTTGACAAAATGCTTATAAAATGTTTGGTCCATGTTGCAGAAGTGTTTGCCTTCGCAATACAAGTATGTGGCGGCCACATCCAGAATTTATTAGTGTGGCAGGACGAAAAAAGTTTGAAAAGCACTGCTTTAATGTACTCAGCATAATAATGCTTACCCGATGAAGACGCAAGTGACAAATCGTTGGTCAAATCTGCGAATGGTGCGCGAATAGATGGAAGTGCGGTAAGTGCTGGGTGCAACTGTGAGCTGGAAGCAATGGAAGGTATATTCTCACTTTTCGTTTTCTCAGCTTTGGAATGATCTTTTGACGTCTCGTCAAAAATCTGCAAATGTTTCAGTGAGCTACAGCATATGGTGACTGCAGCAAATTTTTTTTGCAAATCCTATAAGAATGTTCTAATTAAATGATCATTAGGCTGCGTTAAATTAAAAGTAGAAAAGAGTCAAAACTTAATGCAATACCGAGCGACAGGTACACACTAATCCCACAGCCGAAGACAATCCAACGTATCAAAGTAACTACAGCAGGATATACAACACTTGTAAAGCTGGCTCATGTCAAGGTAACGACCACAGACAGAAAGTAACTCAGTTTTCTCCATTTTGCGGTTTTCGTGCTAAAATAGTTACACTGTACATTTTTCTTTATGGTAGGGATGCTGACCAGTTGCAACAAAATTTAGCCTTTTCGGGCATCTACGTACAACACGTACAAATGTAGTAAAATAGGCATGGTAACTCAGAAATGAACAAAATAATAAAATAGCTTATTTTATAACAAGTATTTTACCCCAACACTTATAAAACACTTGTCCAAAGCACTGCAACCTAAATAAAAGTATTGAAATTCGTATTCATTGTCTGCTTACCTTGAAACTTTGACTGCCTGCAACAGCTTTGGATTGGTTTGTAGTGCTTTGAGAACTGAAAAATCCTTCAGTTGTGCCATTCTGAAATAAGCCATCGAAAGAACAAGGTAAGAAAAATTTACTGTAAGGCTTGTGAAGCCAACTGTTTATATATACATAACATGCTTGTTGGCCACAAGTTTCTTATCACCTGACGCTGGTGGCTTCTTGTGCAAGCAAAAACTGTTACACACAATCACTTGAGCATTTTAATTAATGTCATGGCATCACCATGATATTAATGTTCAACTTCCTTTTATTCTCCAAGTGTTTTGCACCTTATTATATGATTGATCTTCATTATAAAATAAGAGCAAACACTTAAGGTCTAAAACCATGACTCTTCCTACAGAACAAGGCAAAAATCGTTTTCAAACATTTCAGAGCAGATTTGCCTTTATGCAAATTACACTATATAGTATTACTTACCTGTTTGGCAGCTCTAAATGGTTGTTTCCTGCCGATTGCAGTATTCTGATTTATGACTCCAAGAACAGATCGAGTTTGTGGGGCTCGTGACCTGGCAGTGTCATCATTTATAATTTTGTTTGGCCTCACTTCATTGTGGTTATCATGCAGTTGTGTTGTCACAGCATTGGATGTCATTCTTTATCAATTCCAATCAAGTATATTGCACATGCATGAAAATCTGAAAACAAAACACTTGTTCAATAAGTGCTGAAAACTTCATTTACTGGTTGTAAGAAGCCGACAATTATCGCATCTACTCATTGTAAGTGCACATACAATATTAGATCAGTTGTCTCAGCACCTATGTAACCCATTGTCTAAAGGTCAAATGACATTATTGCTAATGCTAGTTGTGCAGTTTAAGCACTGAAAACCATGCTGCTTCCCATTACAATGCTCAACCAAATATACTATGTTTCTGTAAGTTTCATTGCAAACAATATGGCTCACCAGCATACCCACCAAAATGGGTGCCATTGCAACATACAGGCTAAAACTTACTTTTCGCAGCAAATTTTCAGCTCACTGCAAATGACTCATTGCAATAGTGGTGCTTTATGAAGTTGATTTACAATAACTGCTTACTGCAATGTTTGCAAAATTGAGTAACCTTATTGGATCAAAATCAAAACAAAAAGTATTGGTTTTATGTTTTTTAACAAAGGTTTTTATTGATTTAACTTGGAAGTTTCACAGATAGTATAATTTGCACTGATAACAGGATAATATTTCAAGCTTATACATACTTGTGAAAGCTGATGCGTTGATTTGAAATGTAGTATAGAATGTATGGTACAGAAGATCCTTACAAGTATATGCAGTTGAAGTGCAAGCCAAACATCAGAAAAACTTATTTTGTTAAAGGCTAATGGCAGGGTAGGTGAACTTCACTTTTTATGCTGAGCTTTAGAAAACCAGGTTAAAAAATCATAGTTATAAGTTGCACTAATCTACGTAATTTAAAATTAGGCTTTGGATTAAATTGAAAGGCTTCCATTAATATAATCTATCCAATAACCAATCATTAGATGATAATAATTTGTGTAGGTTAATTGCTATAGTAATAGTTATAGTATGTGCAACAATATGGCTTGTCTAACTATAGATGCCAATGAAAGAAGAGATTTATTTGGTTATTCTACTGTATTGAGAACTACAGAAGTGGCTACGGAACCAGCCATGGATCTTCTTATTTCAAAACTTATTCCAACGCACCACCTCGCAAGACACGGTTCAAATGAAGCAGTCAGTTTGTCACTCAAGCAGCATTGTCCTGGTAGCATAGCAGATTATATGTTTCAGGTCTGATGTGCCAATGGTTTTCAGTTTGCCTCTCACCTTGGCGACTTACATTTTTGTAGTAGTGAGTGGTTGCACATTTCAATCAATGGGACCACTTTTTCTTTACTTTTTATAAAACTTTCCAAACTTTCGGTTTAGGGGTTAGCATTAGGGTTAAGGTTAGTTTGCGTTTACTACGTTTCTACCAAACCTACTACATTCTTGTCAGGCATTACTGTCACAGTACAGGTGGTCGAATAAGGTGTCAAATTTAAAGATCCACAGGTGGTTCTGTAGCTACTGCCGGAGAACTACACCATTACCCTTGTCCAGCTTAGTAAATATGTTGACTTTCCAATGAGACTTCTGACCTGTGCCTCTAGCAATATTGGCTTATAATAGAATGATGGTTTCCTTTTTGTTGAAATACTTATATACAGATTTAACAGTGTAGCATTTTAATATCAAATGCAGGATTACACTTCCCATGATGTTGAACACATAATCATTCTTTAGATGAACAAAAATATTTTTTTTTTGTGGTAAAAAGAATGGGTCAAAAATGATGTAGGGTATATATTTATGAATTCAGCTTAGTAGTCTTTTATTAGATAAGTATTCACACCTGTTTGATACACCACATGACCTTAATGATACACTGTATGGTGTATGAATGATCGAGCCAATATATGGAGTACTGTATTGGTGCAGTTTACTACAGAATATGCACTGTACATTTGGTTTCAGAAGCACTCTGCAAAGCATATCCTGTACAGTAACATTGTCAAGTCATTATTACATACAATTTAAACAAAACAACTGAATAGATTAAACTGTATTTCCGTTTATCTAGGACTGAATCAATTTGCTTGTTGAATAGATATAGTCAGCTTTTATTACTCTACCAGGTTAAGACAGAAAAATAGTTAACTGTACAGTATCTATTTGTGATCAATGTGGACAAGTCAGTAAAATAGGTGCAGCTCAGTTACTGCAAGATAGAAACATATGTATACTAATCCAGCACACAAAGTTCATACAAGTTTGAATTTATACTTTTAGAAAACGAATTAGTTTTAGCTAAGGGCTGAGGCAAGCATAAAAATTGTTTCTCTGGCAAACATGGTTATGCTGAAGACCTGGTTGATAAATGTCCATCAAACACAACCATCAATATTTATATTGTGTGTTGAACTGAACCGCATTCCAAGCTTTAGACAAGGTTGGCTATACTACTGTAGCTTGAACAACTCAACAAGCCAGCGAAGTTGCTTCCTTTTAACAAAAAGTACCATACTAAATACAAAAGCTGCTGCAGGCTAATCCTGAGCGCTGTGAATCAGATATACTGTAAAGTTGCATTAATATTACATGCTGGGCTCACCTTCAGCTCAGGTATTCCACGAGAAAGTTGTGAGCCTCTGTACTTCAGTGTTGCCTCTGCCAAGACAATTTGCTGTAACTCTTGTTCGGAGGAGTTTGCCGAAATACTGAAAGCAAAATCTGGGCTGTGTGTGAGCCTGGCTGTTCTTAGCACTTTGACATTCCAAATCACCCAGGCAGACGATTAATAACTAGGCTTCTTCTAGTTGGTTAATCGGTTCATGAATGAATCAATCAAAGCTTGCTTCGATGCACTGCGATGGAGAGTTGACAACTTCCACGCAGTAACAGCAGTTTTGTTGGGAGACTACTGTACCTACGTTGCTGTAGTGATCTTACTGATAAACACAAGGGTCACCGGGACGACCCGCTTTTTTCGATTGTTTGAGTCGTTCTACAGTAAGCAAACCTGTCCGTATCAGCGGTGACGCGACAACGTAAAATTGAAAGAACGCGACGCTCCTACCTTTCCGTTTGAAAAAAGCGTTTTAAATGCCCCGCTATGATGCGGACCAATAGACATGCTGCGATTTCATCACGTGATTTTGAGGAGCGCGTTCACAATCATTTTTCCCTTTTGTATCTTTTCAAGTCTTGGCGGTGGCACAAGAGTACTGCAAACGATGCCGAAAAGCGCGCGTGCGAGTTCGTTTTGGCGCTTAGGATAGTCAATGGCCAGCAGCGAGGTCACGCTGTGTCTCTGCAGTCTGCATGGCTTCAAAGATGATGCCCAGCACAGAACAAGTAGCATATTTCTGCACAAGCCACATCCGTGATTCCAAGCTGCGCAGAATCAAACAGTCTCATTGCTTTATCGTTACCACAAACGAACGGGTCGCAACCGGAGAATGTTGATTTGACTTTCTTTTTGTGCTCATATTTACTGCTTCGACTAATGTTTGATTTATTTATCGTAAATTGTTTTGAAACGTGTTTACATCAGAAAATACTGCTGCTAGGTTGTAACTTCTAAATCAGCGCTTCCCAACTAGTGGGACACAGCCCAGTGGTTTTCCCTTAAGTCTTTCAGCAGGGTCGCTTAACATTTAAAAATGTTACAATGTTCAGGTATTCAAATAAAACATTTCTTGAAAATTAGCCGATTTCCTATCTATTTGATTTTATAATATCTAATGAGTAATCTCAAGTTTTGCATGTGTTGTTAATATTTTGTTTCTTTCTCATATTAAAATATTTTTCGTTATTATTTTATGAGCAACATCTCGTAAGGGTCCGCTTGAGCAGTGGCGTGCAGAGGTCTGGTGATGCCCTGGAAAGGGCGGATCCAGCCAGTAACGTTAGGGGCAGGCCCGTCGCCAAGATTTAGCAGCAGGGGGGCCAAAAACCAGATGGAGGGGCAAAAAACAGAAGGGGGGCCACATTTTTAAAATACAGTATTGGATGTATGCAGAAACCGGGGGCCAAACGTTAAATGGGGGGGCACCGATTTCAAATGAGGGGGCCGGGCACCACTGCCCCCCCGCTGGCGACGACCCTGGTTAGGGGGGAGATTTCAGTAATATTTGGAAGTCAAGTC
>JGI24159J19872_10009906_pt1 | contig 12491 bp, 8 predicted proteins | sample Ectturendosymbi4_FD_19872 | JGI IMG/M metagenome (IMG submission 19872)
ACAAGTTTTTATTCAATTTGTTATTTTGGATCCCTGATTCGTTTTGCACATTTCATGATTACGCTAGGGGAGGAACTCCCTTCCTTGCCACCCCTGACGGCCCGTCACTGATTCTTTATCATTCAGATTTTTGAACAACTTTCTTACTCTGAAAAACAGAGTTGCCCTGAAACTTTTCACTGTCTTGAAATATTTTTTATCTTTCAGGACTTTTGAGCAACTTGTGGCTTGCCCTGAAAAACAGAGTGTGCCCTGAATTCACTGTATTGAATATACATATATCTTTTAATCATTCAGAATTTTGAACAACTTGCGCATGCCCTGAAAAATAGAGTTTGCCCTGAAATTCTTCACTGCATTGAAATATTTTTATCTATCAGGATTTTTGAGGAACTTGAGCTTGCCCTGAAAACAGAGTTTGTCATGAAATTTTTCGCTGTATGTAATATACTTTTTACATTCAGGATGTTTGAGCAACTTTCGTTTACCCTGAAAAACAGAGTGTGCCCTGAATTCACCGTATTGCATGTATTTTTTATCCTTCAGAATTTTGAACAACTTGCGCTTGCCCTCAAAAACAGAGTTTGCCTTGAAAATGTTCACTGCATTGAAATAAGGATTTTTGAGTAACTTGCGCTTTCTCTGAAAACAGAGTTTTCCCTGAAATTTTTCACTGTATTGAGTATAGTTTTTACATTCAGAATTTTTGAGCAACTTGTGCTAGCGCTGAAAAACAGAGTGTGCCCTGGATTCACTCTATTGAATATATATATTTTTAATCATTCAGAATTTTGAACAACCTGCGCTTGCCCTGAAAAACAGAATCTACTGTATTGAAATATTTTTTATCTTTCAGGATTTTTGAGAAACTTGAGCTTGCCCTTACAACAGAGTTTGCCCTGAATTTTTCAAGCCGGGAGGGCGGCCGCCCCCGCGCCTCGTACGCCACTGGATATTGGCGTGTAGCAAGTTCTGCATGACACGGATCACAGTTACAAAGTTCCTGAAACTCGTTTAATCGTGCGTCGAACCAAGTGGTTGACAAGTAACGTCTAAAACCTGTCGAAGCACTNTGTATTTCAGCTTGAACACAAAGATTAGCTGCCACCAAANTATGAATAAGCAGACAGTTGTGATTTCCACGTATCTGACACACTTGCACTTTAATAAATTCTCCAATTGCTTTCTCAGCGATCATCAGGTTCCAACGCTGTGGAAAGGTTTGATATTCGCGTTTCAATGTTTTAATTAAATTCCTCTCAATTATTTCCATCTTTACGCCCTATCTGCACAACAAATTTTCTCTCTTATCTCTTATTGTGAAGCTTAAGTTGCACGCAGGCCCGTAGCCACGGGGGTGGGCATTCGGGGTAGTGCCCCCCCTAAACTTTTTATGCCTGCCCAAATTTTGTTTTGCACAAAAAAATTTGTTTTAAACATCTAATAAAAACAAAAACCTTGCCCCATATACATGAATTTTCCCCCTCAAACCTTACAACCTGACTGAGGGCCTGATGGCACAGTTGGTTGGGCACGCACCGCCAAAGCTGGTAGGCTTGGTTCGATCTCTAGTCGGATCATACCGAAGACTTGATAAACGGTATTTGCGGCCTGTCCAGTCTCATGCTCGGCGTTGATGGTTGAATGCAAGGGGACGGTCCACGGACGGTGCTGTCATTGACTCGTTATTGCACCGATACAGCATTCACTGAGAAAGCAGCAGCTTGGCCCATAGGTAGCAAGCGGAGACAGGCGCCCGCAGACCATTATTGGCACTTAGAAAGCTGTAGTACAAAACCGAGTGTATCAACTGAACTCAATGGTTTTTAATGCATGGCGTGCTTGCATTTGTGATTTGTTCTGTTCCGAGTAGTGCCAGGACCCCCATATTTTGCCAAATGCCTGCATAAGCACCTTTGTGTAAATTCAAGTTTGTGCATGTGCATACCAAAACCATCAGTGAAGAGCAACATAAACTACAAAGATAAGAGATGTCGTCGGGAAACCTACGAAAAATAATAATTATTAAAATAGCGGTTCACAAGTGATCACTCTCGATTTACTGGCTCATATTTAGTTAAGTTACCTGAAAAAACACCATCAGTTACAAAAACTAAGTTGGCCAAAAATTTTCTCTATATCACCCAGGCTTGCTGAAACGTTTCTGGTGCACAGGCGGGCTTTTCAACATTTCGGCAATTATTCTCAAGCTAATCAGACTTTTAAAAAATAACTTGTTAAATGTCAAAAATTTTATTATTTAAAACACAACACAATCCACCCAAAAAAACGGGGTTGGTACGCATAAAAAAGACGCGAAACGAAAAATACACGAAAAATTCCGAAATTCTACCAGTAGTCCTCATTAGCGGTTTGTACAAGATCCGTGTATTGTGTTCGAAGCTTGCAGATGTTCATGCAACGGAAGTAAATTAGGTTGGGACTTGAAAAGTTATTATTTTCAAAGATAATTTTGTAGCTTATATGCACATGATATTCCTCTAGCCAAAAAGGCAAAATTCTTTTTCGAGAATTCTTGGTAATCAGCCGCATACTATTGTTCACAAACAAGTTAAAACCCACTGATTTAATGCATGTAGAGATGGCAATGCATGTAGAGGTTGATTTTAGGCGAATAACACTATTTTGTTTAGAAAAACGCCTCTCAAAGCATAAAAAGACAATATTTTCTGAAAATCTGGGGGGAACATGGCCCTTTTGTCCCCCCCTGGCTACGCCTATGATTGGAAAGCCGCTTTTGCGCCAAAACAATGATCGTTTTCAGGGCTAAATGTCTTTTGAAATAACCGGCGTTTCAAAATGCTTTGAGTTTTGTCAAAACTATGAATCTGGAACAGAAAGGTGCATAAACCCTGGAACAGGCAGTGAAGCATTGTTCTGATGCCAATTACTGTTTTCCAAGAGGCACAAGCTTTGTTTACCAAAAACAAATCCAGTGCGCAACCGGTCAAATCGGCTACTGTTTTCAGCGAACTTACTTGTGTGCTACAGCTACCAAGCTTGCTCGCCTATCAACACGTCAAATTTGTTTTTGTCAAAATGGCGTTGGAGACCTCACCCACAGCTTTATTGGCACACATCAGACATGCTCTGCCATCTGGCAATAACGCCCCTTTACTCAAAAAATACAAAACTCACGCAGATTTCGATAGGGCTGCTCGACAGAGCACATAAAAACATCAGCTACTGAAAGAATCATTTCGATACCCCATTTCGTTTGTCCTCAACAACCAAAACCTGGTTACAGGCCTAACTTTATGTTCATCTTAACCGATAGGTTTGGATCCAATCGATCTTCTGGTTGATGACGCTACTGTAGCGTCATGGAACAATGAAGGTTTACCCTCCGATCGCATGAGCAGCGAAAATGCTGCGATTTTGTCGAACTGCAAGCGCTGGCCTCTTCTTGTTGATCCCCAGTTGCAGGTGAGGAGAACGAGAAACAAGCTTTTTTCTGAGAAGAGAAGTTTTAAATTTTATTTTTACCAGGGAGTAAAATGGATCAGAGGCCATTTTGGAGATGACCTACGAGTAGTGCAAATGGGACAGAAAGGTTACTTGGACATCATTGAAAAATGTCTTTCTGAAGGTGCTTTTATGTTTTTTCTGTGTTTTTTGGCNATNGCATTCGCAAAATTGTTTAAGATATTGTTATCAAACTTGTGTGATGGTTTGCTAGTGGCGCTTGTCAAACTTTTGCTCAACGCACGCGGAAGATGGAGATCACACAAAATCAGCGTATGTGTTTGTATTAGAATAGGCTGTTTTTCGCAGCTGTAGACTAAATGTGTTGAATTTTCTTGTAAAAAGTCATTCAATCTGAATTAATGACTTTTTAAAATATGAATTGTTTCGTCAAATCTGAAGTATATTCGATGGTTTTGTACATAATAGAGCAAACAGCAAAAGCAACAGACGCGCACAGGTGGCGCTAACGAGCAAACGTTAATAATAGTCACAGGCGTATAATGCTGTGATAATGTCTGAGTTGAGCCAGCAATAACGGTAAATGCGGGAGGAAGTTGCGCAGAACCTAAAGTCATTCGGGCAGCAGTCCTCACCAATACGAAAGTATTTGTAATTGGGAGGAGACAGTTACTAGATAAATAAAAGATGACTAAAATTTATTGATCCAAGTATACGGTTGTAAAGCAATGAATGGCGTAAAAAAATACGAAATGACGTAACAAACAAATTTCAGCCGACATAAAGTTTGGCTTAACTTTACCACCAAAAATGGCAGAATATTTTGTAACTTATTTTGACTGGGTAGGAGTTGGGATGAGCCTTTGCAGTTATCGATGAGTGGAGCGATGCAGTGCGTGTCACAAAAATAATATCGGTTGATAACGCGGCCAGCCTTTATTCTACGGTCTCTACGGGAAATAGAATTTCAATCCATACGACTCACACGTGATAACGGAAACGCGATGTTTACAAAGCGTTAGAAGTCACCAGCGCATTAAACGAAAAGACCAATGCAATTTTTTTTCTGTCTTTTTTTTTTCTCGGTTAATTTTTCTCAGTCTAATGGTGTTTGTGACAAAATTTCTATTTTGCTGAACTTTAACATTTTTGCCCTGATTTTGAATGTGCTATCGGTAGCGCAAGTGGCTGAGTTTGAAATTTGTCTTGTAAAGAACCAGATGAGCATCTGTGATAAGCATAAAATAATCACTAAATGTAGCTGAGGCTGATTGTATTTACACTTTGCAATCTCGAAAAAAGCGCACAGAACACAGTCTGTTCAAAATAACACTGTAACGTACAATGGGCTATGGCCAATAGGTTTAAAAAGCGGTGATTTGAGCTTTGATTTAATATGCGAGGTGCTTGGATCCTCATATAATGCTTAGAGTTGCACATGATAACTGTTTAAGTTGCTCTTTCCACGCCAATACCCGTCTAAAGCTATACCAAGGTATTGTATCTCAAAATTCTTTCGACATAATTGCTTTACATTTACTTTAAGGATACCTTTGTTCAAAGTTTTATTTATGGCTACATAACTTTGTTTTTAGAAGTTCTTACCAACAGCTTGTTCATAATTAACCAGACACTGTAAGCATTTTTGTAATTCTTCTATATTACTGCTACTCTTTATTAAAACTGTATCATCACCAACCTCTATCATCACCGAAAACTTGTATAGTTTTCGAGACATTGGAATTAGGCCAGTCGTATATGAATAACAGAAAACCAAAGGTCCTAAAATCGAACCTTGAGGGATTCTAGAACTATTTGTCTTTGTAGTAGATTTTGTGTTTTTCACCCGGACATACTTAGTGCAGTTGGTTAAGAGTAATCTGTATTAGTTTTAGAGCATTTCCCGATTTTCCATAGTGCTCGAGGTTTGTCAGCAATATGGGGTTATTTAGAGCTGAAAACCTTTCGTAGGTCTAAGTACACCACGCACGAATCAAGTTTTCTTTCAAGCTTGTGTTAAAATGCTGTCTCTTTGAAGTTGTTTGTTCATTTGCAGCACTTACATGCGTTTTTCGTTATGTAGGCGACAAGGTGCTGATAGAAAATATTGGCGAAACCGTTGATCCTGTTCTGGAACCTTTGCTGGGGCGAAACACAATCAAAAAGGGAAAGTACATCAAGATAGGTGACAAGGAATGCGAGTATCATCCAGATTTCAAGTGAGAGAAACATATGTAAAGCTGTTACTAAGTTTCCTAAAAGCGTGATATCTAAAAGCGTTTGCGAAGAATAAAGCCTGGGTTTATTGGCAGTATGAAGAGCGCATGGACAAAGCATATTTCAGCGAACCGCATACTATGCTGAAGAGTCGCCCGAATGTTTTTCTCAAATTATTGCCTTGTGCAATTTTGCATGCGTTGTTGGTCTTAGAAAATTACATTTGCTTAGGCTGATTCTGCAGACGAAGTTGGCAAACCCTCATTACAAACCGGAAATGCAAGCGCAAACTACGTTGATCAATTTCACTGTCACCAGAGATGGTCTGGAGGATCAACTGCTTGCTAACGTTGTCAGCACTGAACGGCCCGATCTGGAACATCTGAAGGTGGCGATTTTTTCCTTTCCCACAGTAGATGACCCAAGTTGCTGTTGAGCTTTCGAGGAACCTGCCTCCCATCCTCTGCTTTTATAACTTTATGATGATTCCGTTGCACATATTCGCATTTCACTGACAATTCACCGCAAGGGCAAGCAGATAAATCGAATCAAAAAGTGTTTTACTAGGAAATCGATTTCGCTTCAATTACGCGTTTTCAATCTTGTAAATTGCAAGCAAAAGCTTACGGGTGAAATGATGAAAAGCTAAAACAACACCTTGAGAAAGCATGCGTACGTTTTTTCAAGCAACATGGTCTTGAACTAAAATGCAGTTACGCTGTGGAATTTCCAGGTTATTGATCAATGGTAAGTCGAGTTATGCGATAGGACAGGGTAGATCTTACAAGAATATTTATTTTGGTCCACACGTGTGAGANTGACCTCCCATCATTGTATGTGTATGCAGTAAACATGCTGGCGGGTTTAGATCAGTGGTTCCCAACCANGGGTGCANGACTTCTTCCAAAGGATGCAAGAAGTGTCCGTCTTAATGAACGAAAATTAGTCTATTTATTACTCTTCCTGNGAATTTTTCGTTTTCTTTCGGAANCTAGAAATCACTTGAATGCTACACGCCAACATCCGAGGTTACGAAGACTGATACCGGTCCACTAGCTTCTCAGACCCTTGTCAAAACTTGTATAGCTTGTTTGTATAGCATTCAGAATCAGCTGCCATGCTAAGACCTACAAATAGATTAATTGTTATCCTAGCAGATGGCTTACACCAGTAATTTTGGGCTTTATTACAGAAAAACTAAGCGCGCTTACTTTTATCTTCCCGGGCCCGGGTACGATGTGCCTCTTGTATCCCCCTCTCGTAGGCCCTGCCCATCAGCAAGAAACACAAACAAAAGTCATTGAATTGAAATGCTTCAGCAAACACTTGGAAGCCAGCCTTTGATTTTATTGTGCTGTACTTATTTCAAGCAAGTTATTATTTTTTGTGGAGTATAGAAGTGAAATAGGGCTTTCGAGAAATCTGCCTACCATGCTGTGCTTTCATAACTCTGCGACGATTCTGAGTGCACATATCAAAATGCAAGTGACAAAGTACCACAAAGGAAAAACAACCAAATTGCTCACAAAGCATTTGGCTAGGAAATCGATTTCCTAGTCAAACTGTGAGCAATTTGACTGTTTTTGCCTTGTGGTGCTTTATCACTTTTAGAGTATATTCAAATGTTAATTTGTGTCATCCTTTCTTGTCCACACGTTTTATTTTCTTTACATATTACAAAAATTTAAAAATGTCTTTCTAAACTTTTCAAAGTTACAGTAGTTCTTGATAATAAATTGTAGGAGGTGCGACCAGCCTGCCTTCTAAGAAAATTTTACACTGGGCAAATGTTTGTTTTAGCGAGCATGCAATTGCGCAACTACGCAGACGCACAACCAATGCAGCCGTTCCAGCGGTAAAAGGGCTATGCGACGTATAGTAGATATTAAATTCGGAATGATGCAAGTGCGCGAGAATGAGATTTCACTGCGCAAATGGTCTGCTGGTACTGCGCAGTTGCTCACCTTAGAGGGCACATTAGGTGCGAGTCCAGAACTATTTTTAGGGGTGCAGGAGTAAAAACTGCTGGTTTAGATCAAGCATTCCTTTTCAGGTTGAATTGACGAAACAACAAAACGATTTCAAAATAACGTTGAAAAAGCTGGAAGACAATCTTTTGAGCAAGCTTTCAGCAGCTGAGGGTAATTTCTTGGGAGACTCAGAGCTCGTTGAAAATCTGGAGCACACGAAGCGCACTGCCGAGGAAATTGAGGTTGGACATAATTTACGTTTCCTGCCTTTACGAAGTGGGGCTTTTTCAAAAATATTTTTCCCGTTTCCACGATGATCTCACATAAAATGTAAAAATATTCAGTAATCTGACGATACCTTCAAACTAATGTAAATCTATGGCATAGAAAAAACGGTTAATACTGGTTGTTAACTTTTTTTTATATTGGTAGTTAGAAAAACACGTTTCTCAATGCATTCATATATAGACTTCCGCCGGTTGAACCGTTTCTCTTTGTAATTAATTCTGTGACGCTTTGTAATCACAACTCTTGACAAATTTCTCGACCTGTTCAAAGGTCAAAGTCCATGAAGCCAAACGAAATGAGTCGCAAATTAACCAAGCGAGAGAACTATATCGTCCGGTTGCCCGCCGAGCTTCTTTGCTATACTTCATACTCAACGACCTGTACAAGATCAATCCCATCTACCAATTTTCTTTGAAGGTTTGTAACAAACACATTTTAGCATTGCAAGACACTCAGCGGTGGATAATCAAATCAACACGTGGCAAAATTAATCGCTTGAAAGACATTTTCAAGTGCAATAGTTTAATAAGACATGAAGATGTAAAACACATAGTTACGGGTTCCGGCATCATGAAAATTTCGCTGAAATCAGCAATGTTAGCAGTGGTAAAAAAGTAGATCATGACTGCCAGCGGTAACAAGTAGGCAAACGGTTTTGAACATATCATAGGTTTTTTGGTGTTTGGCTTGGACTCCGTCATGCACAGCATGAAGCAACCTGTAACTATGATCCAAAGGTGAATTGGCTGCGATAATAGGTGAAGTAGCAGGAAAGTGTTCTAAGGCAAGCAGCTAACTAAACAGGCTGAGGTTTTCGTTTCTTAATGGCATAACACGCGTAAGTCATATATGCGTCATATTAAAANAGTAAGTTTAGCCATTCTGATTCGATGGATGCAATATCTCACGATGNCCAAAGAGTGAGCTGGTTTTGCTACGAGCACAAGTCTGGCAAGAAAACGCAAACTCACGTTGTTTGAAAAAGAATTTCAGTTGAGTTTGATAATTTGCCGAGGGTTTGATGTTATGAAGGTAAGTTTGCCTAAATTTTGCGTAATCAACCATTTCAGCACCTGGTGCCGTTTGCTCGTGACCAATAAACAGCATAAAAATTTCACTGGCTGGTGGCGCATGACTCTTTGAATGCGCCTGCGAAAAACGCTGTACAACGAGCTGCGTTTTATACGATTTTTCTTGCACGAGATACACAGGAAAATTGTGAGCAGTCTTTTTGCGACACGGACATGTAATGCAAAACAAACATGGCTGGAGGCTAATATTGCCGAACCCTTGTTTCTTGCGTTTGAATGTTGGTTTGCGAGCCCTTTTTAAGAAAAGCGGCTTAGTACCTTGCAAAGTTTAGACATGAGAGGCATTTAAGGGATTTTAAAAAAGAAGTTGCTGATTCGAAAAACTCGTCTAACGATTTTCATTCCACAACAGTGCAAAGTAATTTATCCAACGGTCGAATTTACATTACCTCACCATACATTTTAAGAGATGAGCAAGTGACTGAATTTAAAAGCCCAGTCAAAGTTTGGTTGCAGTAGTGAAAGATCAGACCACGGCGCGGAGAACGGGTGCGCCGGCTTTCGACGCACGCCCGCAGTTATGGCCGGGGATGTGGCACTCCCGCTAATTTTCACGTTCTTTTCGAACTTCGCTAATTTATTTCTGATCGATCACGACTTTCACTAACCAAACTTAGCTAATTTATTTCCAAGTTTAACGTGTTTGCTACGCATGTATTTCGAATTGCCCTGTGCCAATTGCGAGGAAGAGCGTACCTTTAGTGCACTTCGTTGCATTTAGAATGTGTCCTAAAAGGTGATTTGCAAAAAAACATGGTCTAAAAAATTTGAAAAGATTATGAGTAGGGCAACCAATTTTTTTACCCAAAAACTCAAAATTTTGACTTTATAATTTACAAATTTTGACTTTATTTTGACCTATAAATTTCCTGCGTTTGCAACTGCAAAATAATTCAGCCTTAGGTGTTGAGGTTAACCCAGAAGCATATTAATGCACTGTATGTTTCGAAATTTTAAGATATTTGGTTGTTAGCTATGTGGATGATATATTGATAAGTACATAAATAACTACAGTAGAGTCAAACCTGAGAACATCATAAAGTTGAAACCTTATATGCATAATGGATTGAGCATTTACCAAACCAAGTACTGTAAGACCAAGTTTCTTACTTCATCATGCCTATCCTACATACTATTCAATCGTCCAGTAGCGGGCAAAACAGCATTATTACGCCAGAAGTCGCACCAAACCCACTATTATTGCAGAATTGCAATTAAATTTGCAAAAGTATCTCAATATCCGTTGTTGCAGTTTCAATAAAGTATCGATGAAGAGAAAAAAACTCTTGTTGCAAGAAGATTTTGACCTAACGATAAATTTTGACCTAATGATGAATTTTGACTTTTTTTGACCTAATAACTTGGGATTCCCTCATGGTATGAGCGTAAAACTTGGTTTGTGGACGTTTCATGAACTTTCAAAACGGCAGAAAAATTTTGACTTTATTGACTTAGGGTTGCTCTGATTATGAGTGATCGAAACTATGAGTCGCCTGTAAAATTAACATTGGTTTGAGAGCCGCTTTGCGATAATATTATACCACTTTAAGCAGGTTTTGCCGTCATAATTTGTGACGTCATGGATTTCACACGCCAGTAGAAACTTCAATCTCGGTGCCTATGCGTTAGAGGTATGCCTTTGACTTCAGCGGCACGTTCCAGGCAGTTTGCGCCATTGACTCAGTCAAGTTATTTTGTGCCAGTGACTCAATGAGGCATGCTTTCAGATGTATTGCCAAAGAGTAGTTAATGTCATTTGCTGACGTAAACAACTAAAGTTAATCTTGCTGTCATTGTCTGCGCTGACGCATGCGTTCAAATGGTTAGTGAATCAAGTCAAAGGAGTTGTAGTCCGTAATCAGTCAAGTAATTGCACCGCCCGTTATCAGTTAATTAGTGGTAAACTATAAACAGTTACTTTATTCCACTGTCACATCTTATTCCATTAAAAATTACTCAAACTGCAGGATCGTGACGGACGCGCTAATCCGCCAAGCATATTTCGGTGGATGCGCTCAACGCACGTTCAGCGCATCCATTGCTTTCCTGAATAGAGATGTGCACAAGACAGCCACTCAGGCAAATATCAAACCCCTAGCAGGACGAACGGCAGGCAACAACGGATGGGTTGAGAATTTGACTGGACTACCACATCAATATATCGGGCCTATTTCTTATGATCTGTGAAATAACGATCTTTGCTTTCAGTTACTGTAGTCATGCTTTCGGGGAAAAGTGAATGGATTTTCGGAATTCGTGTTACGAAAACAACGAGAAAGTTTTTTAAAGCAAAAGATCTGGAACTTTATGTCTAAATCACTTTTTTCTCGAATTCCTCAGCTAATATCAAGAATAAAACTTGAAAAAGTGGCCTGGCTAGTTTTGATGAACTGCAACTGCTTGAGAATGAGCTGAATTAGAATAATTTTTTCTTGAAATAAATCAAAATCCCTTTACTGTAATGGGATGGTGTCCACAGGAACCAGGTGTATCAAGCGACTGAACTGACTAGACAAAAATGATTAATTTATGCAGAAATAGCGATAGTGATCCTGTATTTCCCATTTCGTACATTTTAACATTGCGAATGCTTTCCACCGCAAATTGTCAACATCTTATATATTCAACACAGCAAAAAAGTCAAATCTTTAAGTTTCAACTTTCCGTGACCAAAATCCATTCGTCGCGAGCTGTCGAATTGTCGTTATGGGATCACAGAGATGCGCGTTGTGGGAACGAAGGAACGAAGGGGTTTATTAAAAAAATGACGGCGAGTGGTTCTGGTGTCCGTCCACTTCCGATTTTAATGAACAAACAGGCATTGACTCATGCGGCAAATGGTAATCGACACCGCAACTAAAGCACGAAACCCTACTCATTTTAGCTGTGCCCTGCGTTCAGCTAGAGATCCGGCCTGGCTGCTTAATCCAGAACTCACCCTTTCTGTGCTTAGCACGACATGTCTCCCCAAAAGTGTGAAATCCACGGACTCCTGCAGGGCATTTTTCTACTCTAATCATGCATTTGTGCTCATCTGATGGTGAAACGCAGACCCCAAACGGGGAATAACATGCTTTAGTGTTATGGACGGAACCTGCTGTTTTGCACCGCGGATAGGTTTAAAAGTGGGCATTATTTGCACGTGCTGGTCAGTTCAAGGTGTGGCAGATAAATACATCAAAAATGAAACAGTGAATTTTAGTTGCATGTTAATTTAATCCGCTTCTCCATAACGNTGAANCAGTGAGGGCCATGAGCCTGTTTCTCTGCAACGAGATGGTCCCATCTTGGGGTGACAGTAGAAAATAACACCCGCAGTGTATTTCTCACGCCCAGTCTGCTTCGTGTTAGTCTTGTTTGCTGTCACTACAGAAAATCACGCTTCATATAGATATTTTATTGTTATAGACAAAAAAATATTATTTCTGTACGGACCGGTAGCAAAGCCTCGTGGACCAGCACCGGGCCGTGGACCGGT
>JGI24159J19872_10009908_pt1 | contig 12490 bp, 10 predicted proteins | sample Ectturendosymbi4_FD_19872 | JGI IMG/M metagenome (IMG submission 19872)
CTGAAGCTATGCTCAGATTGTTTATCGCTGAGCATTATTCTACTGTATAAAACATGCAACTATTTGAAAGAGATCGTCAAGAACTGTGTGTCATACACAAAACGAGGCAAGCTGCAGTTACGTTGCTCAAAAAGTCAAACTGTTGACTGATAGAAAATTGTGGACCGAAAAGTGTGTTGGCCAAGACCGGCATTTTCAGCCCATGCTTATTGAGAGCGAGTGCAAGACGAAAAATTAGTCTGTTGTAGAACTTCATAGGTTTCTTATAGTAGTTTTTTAACAGAATTTCAGTGCATTTTGCAGATTTTAGCTGAAAATTTGTGACAAGACCTTTAGCAGCATCAAGTAGTTTTTTGTGACACTATTTTGCAGATTTAGGTCACAACCATCTGGCAGCACTGGCGGTCAGGAAGATGCACTCAGACTGCCATGTCACGATGCAAAGTGGAGAGAGCATACAGAGAGTAAAGCTAGAAACACGGATGCCTTGCTCACACACTTTATGATTTAGCAGGTGTTGAGATGTTTTTTTAACTTGGGGCCCCGCGCTCTTGAAATGCTACGGGCCCCACACTGCCGGCACTGGCAGTGGCACATTATAACTTGCACCTTCGGCGTTTCTATCTCAGTTCGTCATCGTGCTTCCTACTGTTGCAGTCGGAAAGGTCGAGCGGGCTCAAAGCTTCACACTGCCGCAGCAAGCAACGATAGAGATCATGCGCTGCAATCACTACATTATTGCTTGTTCGTGCCACTTATATATGGGTACTATTCTTCACGCACATCCCGTTCGTGGTGAATCGCTCGCTCAACGCAACGCCATCGGAGAGGTTGCAACATTACAAATTCATACCTGTCTTATCATAAAACCGGCTTTTATGCAACAGATTATTATTGATTGATTGATTTAATGCTTCATGTGACTCAGCTGCTTCTTTATTCGTTTGAGCGAGCTCTTCTTTTATCCACTACTTGGCCGCGCTATATTTCGAGGCAGGTGTTGAGCAGCCATTCCGTGTGTCATCATCCAGAACCGTCAGCCCATGCAGTCCGTGGGGAGGTCGATGGATAGGACATTGGAGGACAACATGGTCGACGGTTTGTTCTTCTGCGCCACACTCACAGGCTGCAGAGGAGGCCATACTCCATTTGTACAAGCAAGAGCGGAAACGTCCGGCACCGGTGCGGAGGCGGTTAAGCCGGACCCATGCTCTTCTTGGGAGGGTCATTCCGGGTGTGTGTGTACCGGTGTCTGGAACTAAAGTGCGAAGTCTTGTCGAGTTGTCCGCCCACTGCGTGTTCCATTGATGGTCCGCCCACTGCGCCGCACGTATGGTGTTTTCAGAGAAGCTGATGAGTTGCTGTGCGGCGGTTACAAATGGGTGTTTCGATTTGAGGCGCAGTGGAACAGCACTCGATGGACGGGTGAGTGCTGAGTTGAGCAGATGTCCAGGCTCCATAGCACGGCGTCCTAGTGATAGTGTGGATCCACTGCGACGAAGCTCATCAGGTTGGATGCTTGCGAGGATTGGAAGGTTGTCCACTGGTGTAGGACGCAGGCATCCAGTCACACTTCGCAATGCGTCGTTGATGGTGCGGTCGATGAGGCGGGAATGAGCACTGCGGCACCAGACAGGAGCGCAGTACTCTGCTGTCGAATGGACCAGGGCCAGGGGTCTGTTCGCAACGTTGTTGCTCCAGTACCCCAACCGGAGCCAGCAAGCTGCTCCAGGAGCGCGACGCGTGATGTTAGCTTCTTGCGAAGTGACTCAAGGTGTCGGCGGTACGTGAGCGACCTGTCCAACGTAACTCCGAGGTATTTGGGCTCGGAGCAGAAGGGCAGGGTTTTGTTGTTGTAGTTGACTTTCATCTCATGCTTAGCTTCCTTGTTGTTGAGATGGAAGACCGTCGACACCGTTTTTGTGGTGCTGAGCTTCAGCTTCCAAGTCTGGAGGTATTCACCTAGCGTTGCCATCTCCTTGGTCAGCGCCTCTTCCACCGCCTGCCAATCTCCATTAGCATGCATGTTTACTAGGTCGTCAGCATATGCATACTATTTGGAGATGGTGGTTGACTCAGCTAATAAACAGAGACAATACGAAGAGCCATCATTGACTTCATGCGTGTTCCCATCAGGCGCATAACCAGCTTGGAACACCAGTGGGGTCNAAGAGTTTTCTGAGGNAGACCCAAATTTTTTAAACTATCTCCAACACATTTTTCCANGGGGGAAACATTTTTGCAGGAGCTTCGCCCATCTCGTTGCAGGTCTGGTTCCCATACAGAGAGTGCTTGCAGGTCTGCAGCATTAGAAAACAAGGNCCATTTTATGTAGCAGCAAGCCTGTCTTACGGCGATGCACTAGTCAATTACTGCCTTCTTAGATTGTTGCGTGACCGCATGGAGGTGCATGCCGCATATCAGAGTGTAGTAGGACTTCAGTAGCTTTTTGTCTTCTTTTGCTTAGTGACTGCGTAAGAGACGCTGGTGTTGTATGCTGTCAAAGTGCGTATAAAATAGCCTAGTTGTAGCAGCAATAGAATGTCACATCGTTTTTGGCAGTAAAGTAAACTTTTGGTGAGTTGTTTTTCTGTTTTTACTTGATCCATGCCTTGTTTGTCATTTGTTAAATGCTGTGTTCATTTTGTTCAGAAAACCGTATTAGCATGAACAGATCTCGAACTGCTTTGAAATGCAACTGTTAGGCCTATCATGAACGCAGACTATCCAAAGCCGGCAATGTGTTATCGCGGGTTTTCAACTATAAACGTGCAGTAGAGAGCAGAAAAGAAGTTCTGCAAAATTTCAAACTCCCAGTCGTGAGCATTAGTTCCCACTTACTATCACAGCAAACATGGGCTTTCAGAGCAGTTACGGAGTCCAGAGACTTTGACCTTGAGACTCGTCCCAAGAACTATTTTTGCTCGGAAGCTACAGCCTGCAGGTCTCGGTCTTGAACCGACCGATATCTTCAGACTAAAAATTACCCAAAAAGTTCGTTTTACCCAAATTTTGGGCATTTTACCCAAACTTTTCAACCAGAAAGCCTAGAAAGACGATCAAAGGCTCAACAGACTCGGATTTCAGCTTAGTTTCCAATACAAACTTGAGCGAAACACTCACCTATTACGTTTGGGGCCCAGAGTCCAATAACCTCAGCCAAAAAGGCCTAAACGTACAATACCTATGACGTCACACAATGGACTGGCGAGTTATGGAGTTGCAAAATGACGCTAAATGCGATGCATGATTTCAGAGTACGAGTGGGATATCTGGTACACTGGCAGCGAAGGTTTTCCGATTGCTTGATTTAATTGTTGACAGTTCATTTCGTTGAAAGGATGTGTTGGGGCTCAGTTACCCAACAAGATGCCATTCTATGTGAACCGTTTCATGTGTCTAATGGGGTTAAGCAAGGGGAGTACTGAATCCATACTTGTTTGCTGTTTATTTGGATGATTTATCCAATGAACTAAACAACATTTTAAAGCAGGTGTTATATTGGTGACGTCTTAATAAATCACTTGATGACTTGATGTTTACTGATGATACTTGTGTGCTTTGTACAAGCGTAAGTTGGTTTCGAAGAATACTAGATATGTGTCACCTATGGGCGTCGGAAGGATTTTTTCAGGAGGGGGGTACTAGGGGATATTTCCAAAAATTTTCCAGGGAGGCCAAAAGTGGTGAAATTTGTTTTCTCCCACTCAAAACTAAGTAAAGAAATCAATTCCAAGCTTTCCCCACATGGTCTTGCTGAACAGCAACATAATCGGCGTAATACGCGACCCGGACAACTTGGTCCGATCGTGTGCAAAACTAAAGTCCTACGTGGCATTACTTTTCTGCAGTTTTTGAGCAAACGCCCGACGCTTGTTTTTTGCGCGAACGTTTTCGCTAGCGCGTGTGTGCTTACAGGAAATGCGCGGTTATTACTTTGCAACCGGACTTTGCAATTTTAATTGGATTTCAACATCAGTCATGCGACGCACGCGACATAACTAAGGTGCGGTCCAAAAGTTAAACGAAGCATTTCAACGTGTGCATGATTCGATCTTCCCTGTCTGCGTACAAACACTTTTCACCAATCAAACATTACAAAACGCGAAAAAAGTAATTCAAATTTTAAAAAAGACCGAAAGTTCTCGTTACAAGTTATCAACAAATAAGAAAGTCACCAACGATTTTATCGTCTGCTTGCAATCGTTCATAGCACCACTGTCCAACCTGCGGTGACATGCTACTTTGTGCTTCGCATCAATGAACAACCGTGAGCAAACTGTTGGAGAAACTGTAAAAAGCGTGCCATGTGCAACAGGTTGTTAACCCATCTTTGTTGCATGCTTCGAATTATTGTCCTTCGCCAAACATTTTTAAAAAACTTGCTCGTCAGATTCCTTTGGCGTGCAACAATTCCTCATCAATTTGCTTTGTTCGATCTGACTGAAAGTCGAACACCAGATGGTGCCAACGGGTAAATATTCGAATAAAACAAAACTGCAGACTAGAGATGGCTACTTGTCCGCTTTTTTGGAGAATCGCTAAGTTGCAGGCGTGGGCCGTTTAAAATTTTTTTAACAGTTAGGTTTACCGAGCCGCTACCGCCCGCTAATGTTGAAAAAACATAAGAATTATTTTTAAGGTAAAAGAACCACTCGGTGGCATTAAAAGTTGGTAAAAGCTGCATTTTTAGGCATATTTGTTCCTCCCATATGTGAGTTTTTAATGAACGCTGTCATGCCACACTCACAGGTACACTTTAAGAACGTTTCTTGTTGCACGACGGTGTCTTCTTGCATAAGCGTGGCGAGCTGCGATTTTGGTGCTGAATGGCTTCTCGGAGGGACCGTGTTATATGGCATTCTATTGTTTCATAAAAGGCTGGTGAAGCACCTGGAAAAATACCAAGGGCTGGAGATACTCCATATGAGTAACCAGTTTCAAAAAAACAGCAATGTTGTTTCTAATGGGAAAACTACTAATTCGGCGATGCGTAATTTGCTACCTTTTGTGTGTCCAGGATTTTGGTCTTTGAACCCTTTGAATATAATTGATAAAGAGAAACTTGCAAATTAGTCAGATTTTCTATTGGGTAAGTAGATTGTGATGGCAGTTTTCCTTCAGATTCATTGTTGTTTTTTCTTTCGATGTTTGATTATTTGCAAACACGATTATTTGCAGTGGTCACGTGACAAGTATGATGCACAAAATCATGCTTTGATTAGCGTTGAGGAATTGTAATGCTAGGGATTTTCGGTTCGGGGTTAGGTTTGAGGTTTTAGGTTTAGGGCTTTAGATTAGCTGCTTTAGGTTCGGCGTTTCAGGCTTACATGTTAATCCAAGCACATCCAAGCACTTTGTGTATTGTGCTTGTCACATGACCACTTCAACCAATAATGTTCTACTAAAGGCAAAATACCCTAGTAGATATTTTTCGTCGGGAGGCAAAACAGACACTGCCAATTGTTTAGCACAGGGGTAGGGAACCTGCAGCCCGCGTAAACATTTGATATGGCCCGTATCAGAATTTTTGTTACCCAAGTTAGAGTACAACATCGCGTCAAAACGAAGCTCCACGATAAGCAGGTGTTAGATACTAAGTCAAGAGAAGTCACTCTTTCTCATAGTTTGATAAAAGTAAACTTTTAGAGTAAAATCAATTGCTTTTGCGGCCCACCACCGATAATGCACAATTCATGTGGCGCATGATAGTAAATAGATTCCCCACCCTGGTTTAGCGGGTTATGGTCAAGCCGGATTGCAAAACAAATGTCCTCGGTCCACGGGCAGTTAATGGGCTGGATGTTGCGGGCTATTGGCGGCCTGGGTTAAAACATTCCTGGACCGTGCAATCTGCAGAGGAAAAATATTTAAATAAAACAAAACTACATATTCGAAAACTACAATGTACTCATATTTTCTCTTTCAGAAAACAAAATAAAAGTAAATAAGGCAATTGCTTGCCGATGTTATACAAAGTCATTGGCATCTGTTAATCTCTGAAAGTTTTCGGATAAACCTTATATTTTTGCCAAAACACAAATAATGCTGTCAAAATGTGAAATTTCTGACTTCACGTCAACTGCGCGTTGAGCATGCATATAGAGTAATATTCTACACATCAAATACGCTGAAAAATCTGATGATTGGGGCTTAGGATTTGGTGTTTATGTAAGTGTGTCGGGTTACGGCTTGTATTCGGGCTAGAAAAAGAAACATAATAGAGGTCTAGACTAACTCCAATACTTTTCAGTGGTTATAGATATTTCCGAACTGTAGCTTGTTGTGGGTATTTGGCATGTGACCAAAAAGATTCAATTTGCACAACTCACATAAAAAATTAATCGCCCAACTTTATTCCTTTACTCTTTCATTTCTTCAGTGTCGTCGAAATCCATCCGACTTTCATTCAAACCTGCGACTTTCGAGACTGCGGCTGAGAATATCTTTTTTGTATTTTTCGCAAGTTTTTTGGACTGTTTTCCGGTGATTTCGGGTTTTACAGTAGTGGAGAAGTGCAATCCAGATAAACTTTCATTTCTAAACTTTTTTTCTGAGTATTGGCAAGTGGGCTCTTACTGTGGTCAGGCAGTGGGCCCCTTTCAGCTACGTTTCTCATACTGGCTGAAAACTCTAGTTACGCCGCTACACTACAACATAATTTTCCTAAACAATTTCTTACTAGACTATAGCAAAAATGCTAAAATCAACGTGGATTCAGAAACATTTCCTACATAACTGCCAGCTTACCAAAGGCAAATGCTGACAACGAAGCTATTCACAACGCATTTCGCAATGGTTGGCTTTAGGAAGTTATGAGATCGTGTGAAGGTCAATTTCTTTGACGTATTAGATAAATATGAATACTGAATAGGCAAATGTGTGAAATCAGTTCTTGGTGAGTTCCGTCCTGGTGTCTCTATATGCCCTAACAAAGGTCCCCAGTCAGATTTGGGGGCCCCCTGTCACCAGGGGCGCCCGATCAGGGGTACTTGGCCCTTTCCTCCGGTTCTGAGTACATTAGGAATTCTCCCAGGTGGTAATTGTCGGGTGGCAATTATCCTCGGTGCCAGATGTGGGCGTGGCAGTTGTCCGAGTGGTTGTATTCCTAGAACTGTTCTTTCCAGTGTGCTTTTTACCTAGCTTCCATCTGTCTGGCTCAATCATCGCGGTGATTTGATGGGAAAAATTAATTGCAAATTTCTTGGCATGGGACAAAAAAACTTTCTTGCGTGGGTGGGAGCGCCAATGTTCATTGAAAGAGCGATTGGTTTTGTCCATATTTTGATACCTGCTTTTCTGAGCAAAAAATAATTGATCCAATAAGTTAAAGTTTTCCACTGGTGGAGTTTCAAGATTTGATCTTTGACTTCGAGATCGTGTCTCGATACCCGCTGTTGAGATTCTCAGCCGAAGTCTCGAAAGTCGCAGGCTTGAATGAAAACCGGATGGATTTCGATGACATTGACGAAATGGAATTTGGAAGACGGATTAGTCCGACGAAATTGAAGTCTCGAAGAAATTTTTCTGAAAAATTGGTTCATCATTTATTTATTTGCTTATTTATTATTTATTGATTAAATTCATTTCTTGAATTTAAGAATAATTCGGGAGAAGTCGACATATTGTCAAAAATTTGAGTCCCGCTCTCTAACTTTCAAATCTCGATCTTGACTTTTTGACCAGGTTCCCTCCTTGGCATTTGAACCGAGTTTCAGTTCGGGAGACTCTCTCGACCACATCACCGCCCGTTAATGCAAAGCAGTTTGTTTCATTGCGTCGCACTCGCGTAGAATCCAACTAAACTGCCTGCAACGCCATGACACCTGCTGATATCAGATCATTTTTTATCGTTTTGTTGGAATTGCAGGGAAACGAGAACAAGTGCATCATTACAACTGTTGGACGTAAAATAATTGGTACAAAAACAAAAAACAAAGCAATCTCGACATTTACATATTGCGTAAAACTACAATCTATGCATGTTTTCTCTTTCAGAAAAACAAAAGAAAAACAAACAAGGAAGTTGTTTACCGATATTATACAAAGTCATTGACATTTGTTAAACTCTGAGAGTTTTCGGACAAACCTTATATCTTTGCCAAACCAAAAATACAGATGACAAAAAGTATTTTTGTGTTTTTTGACTGTTGTTACTATCAGTATCGCCATTAAAGTTAAGAAATTTTGCCAATCAAACGACAACGTTCAGGTGATTCGAAGGTCACATTGGCGGACCGCCAAAACATGAAATGACCACACAGAGCAACACCAGATGCGAAGTGGTTCCAAGCAAGGTACGGATAAATGATCGTCTGAAGGAGGTCTGTAGGAGATTTGGTCCCGCTGGATTTTGAAGTTTGAAATTTTCCTATTTAATATTTAGCAAAACTAGTTTTTTTTTAGTTGCGAGTGAGTAAAATAAGATTTCACCTCTTTTGTTTCCAACCATGGAAAAATCTTTGTGGCTACCCTTGAAAAAATCCTCTATTGTCCCACCCCCAGGAAAAAATCCTCTATTGCCCCACCCCCAGGAAAAAATCCTTCTGACGCCCATACACGCAAGCATGGCAGTCTACGGTGTTCAAGTCGGGAAGTTTCGCTATTCTCTCTTTTCCGTAAGGGAAGTTGAAACGATCAATGCATGCGGCATCAAATTTTCATTGCCATCTGGTGTTACGCGGTGCGTGGCCTTTTCGCACGCAAACATGCTATAAATTCGTAATTAGTTCTTCGCTCTTTCGTATTTGCAGTCACACGAGTATTTGCTCAGTTGCAATTCACTAATTCGTAGGGCAACCAAAAGTCAATAAAGTCAAAAATTTTCTGCCTTTTTTAAAGGTTATGAAACGTCCACAAACCAAATTTCACGCTCATACCATTAGGGAATCTCAAGTTATTAGGTCAAAAAAGTCAAAGTTTATCATTTGGTCAAAATGTATTGCTGGGTCGAACTTTTCTTGAATCACAGCTTTTCTCTTTATCAATCTTTTATTGAAACTACACCAACATTTATTGATATGGTTTTGCAAGTTTAGTTGGAATTCTGTAATAATCACGGGTTTGTTGCAATTTCTGACCTAACAGTGTTGTTTTACCCACTACTTGACGATTGAATGTTATGTAGGATAGGCGTGGTAAGGCAAGAAACGTGAACTTACAATACTTGGTTTGGTAAATGCTAAATCAATTCTACATATAGCGTTTCAACTTTATGATGTTCTCATGTTTGACTCTATAGATTCTACTGTAATTATTAATGTACTTATCCCAAAGTTAACAACCATTTTTTTATTTTGTAGCATAGAGTGCATGAATATGCTTCTTGGTTAACCTCAACACCTGAGGCCAAATAATTTTGCAATTGCAAACGCAGAAATTTTATAGGTCAAATTAAAGTCAAAATTTTTAGTTCTTAGGTCAAAAATTGGTTGCCCTACTAATATGTGTTTAGATGTAATGAAAACTGCATTTGCGCCTTTGGTCTACTGTAAACAGTGTAGCCCGCATGTTTAAATTAGGTGTGCTTCTTAGGTTCGCTTCTGGTATTTTTAAAAAACTTTGCTCGTCAATTTTATGAAAATTGTTTGATTCTGATAGGTGTTTGCACGTGCTGTTTTTCCTTCTGTTCTCCGTAAGCAGTTGTTTCTGAATGGAGCACCAGGCTACAGAACTGTAGATGCTTAGAATGTATAAGATGCGGGGCAGGCGAGAAATTACGAAGTGCGCGCTGATAACTGTGTGAGCGTTAAACCCTACAACTCGCGAAACAAAAGGCCAGCACTGCAAACTAACGAAGGCTTGAAGATATTGGGTGAGACTTCTTACGAGTTTAAACGTGCCTCCCAAAAAGTAAAATCCGAAGGCGTCACGTAAGACAGTGGTTCCCAACCTCTTTCTGATCGCGTGCCATTTGTGGGTCCCGTGCTGTCACCACGTACAACCTTGTTCCAGGAAAAGCCAATGTGCCAAATATTATTCGATCAAAAGTTTGGAAAACCATAATTGAGACAAATTCAACATGATGAAAACGGCAGAGAGAAATTATTATGGCCAATTTTAGAAACCGACAAAGGAAGTAGGCTAAACATAAATTCAGGAATTTATTAACAAAACCCCACAGGTAAAAATATAGCTGTGAATATATATTTTTTGGGAAGAGAAACGTAAAGAACATCTATTCGTGTAACATTCTGAAGGCCTTCGCGTGCCACAGTTTAGGAACCACTGACCTGAGCGAAAATCAAATAAAGGCTGAAAATCAACACATTATTAAACAAAATCAATTCACTGTAACCATTTCCTTGGAAAAAGCACGAGCAAAACATGTCATAAAAAGACGAACATACAATCATTCCAAGTTGTTGCTTATTGCGTACACTGCAGTATGCGTTTGTGACGTGCGCCTCGCCCAGCTTCACTGCACAATGATATACCTGATAGTTGTCATTGACAAAAAAACAACCGGTTGATTTTTCTGAAAAAAAGGTTGCAAAAACAAATATGCAACAAAAGAAAAAAATTTTGAAAAGTTTTCTTTGCTTTTTCAGTCGCTATCCAGAGTTGTCCAAACAAATGTTTTGTTGAGTATCAGTCACATGATGGTATTGACAGGATGGTCGTGTACAAAATCTTCACTCCCACACGCAACGCAGTAGACTTTAGGATACATAGCAGTAGCAAGGAACACAGATTCATGAAAGAACACGAAGATAGATATGTGGGGGTAATAGAAAAGCATACGCTTGATGGCGCTAACACGATTACTGTGATGAAACATAACCACAGATATGTGACACTAGTAAAGAGCACACACACAGGAATGGCGCCAACAGGGTTGCCATAATGTTCAGCACGGCCGCATGGTGCTTTGATGAGATCCAAGCAGACCGATCAACAACATTCATGTCCAGCTGGATCGCTTGAAACCTAAATTCACTGACCATCCTATCACGACCAAATATATTTGCTTGGTGTGCTGCGCTCTTCAGAAAACTTGTCTTGTTTTTTTTGCTGAACAAGCAAACTTGCTTCACGAAATCACTGCACCCAGATGAGAGCACATTTTTAACCTTGACAAATCCTAACATTATTTGTATGATCAACAATGACTTTTTCGGGAATACCTTGTTCCTCGCTGGCCTAAACGTTTGTTGAAACGTGTTTCACTGATACTCGGGGGCGGTTAATGGACGCTTGCAATCTACAGACCTACTTGTTCTCTAATGGTCACTGTACGCGATTTTAATGTTTTTCTTCTCCAGCAAAAGATCTTCTTGAGTATCCTCTTGTATGCCTGACGAAAACTGCTGCTCAAAACTCGATATATGACTGGATTCACTGAGAAGCTGAGAAGGCACAAGGCTCCAAATACCTGAGGGAGTAAAACAAAATGTACGGTAAGTTATTATTGCGTTCTTATGCTACACGAAACGTTTAAAAATACTACAGTCAGACCTCGTTTATCCGGACGACTTTGTTTGTCAAATAATGTCGGCTTAGCGAGGTATCCAGTTAACTGGAATCGAAAGTATATAGAGCGAAATTCTTTTCAGAGCAAATGCCAACATTGTAAACAAAGGTGACGATGTGCAGTGAAGTAGAACTCACTTAAGCGGACGCTCAAAGGGGAACAGAAAAAAAACTGTGGAATAGACTCAGGTCAACTTAAGCAACTATGTAGACTACATGTGGAACATGACTAAATGAAACACTCATAGTTTTTTTTGTTTATTAGTAGATTCATATACGTAAGCTAGTATGCATTCAGAATGAGATCAAACGCGAAAAAGAACTAAACAAGAGACCTCACTGCGTCCTGCAAGTTCTGCCACTGTTGCATTCATTGTGCGTAGAAAATTGACTTTCACACTTCCACTGTGATTTAATAAACAACTAAGTAACAGTTGGCGTAATCCGGTTAGGCGTTTTTTTTCTATTGATTTGACATACCCATTCTTAAATTTCCGTGTCGGAGTCGGACAGCGAGGTTTCCGGATTAAAGGGGTCAAATGCATTGGTAGAAATCTGTTCCTAGCAGTTTTGTGTCGGATAACGGGGATTCCCCGGTTAATCACAGTTTGGACAAACGATGTCTGACTGTCCAGGTTTCATGCAAAGGAAGGCCAACATTCATAACTAATTTCGGAAAGATCAGGGTTTTTTAAGGCGTTTTAGGGACCCGATTCGGATCCCTAGAATTTCAAATCGGATCCCTAGAATCAGAGGAAATCGTGTCCCTAGAATCGGAGATATCGGGTCCCTACAGATCTATACCGGGTACCTAATATTTTCCTTGAAAAACCCTGGGAAAGATGTTGAAAGTTTGGATTAAATTAAGTGGGCTTTAACTTACAAAGTTACGACCAAATATTACAAAGAGGAGAGGGAAGACTTCTTTTGAAGCCAGTTGTATTCTTGGGAATAGACATAGTGGATAGTTTTGATATCTGAAACCCGTGAGTGACTACTCTGATATACAGTATTTAGT
>JGI24159J19872_10009909_pt1 | contig 12490 bp, 7 predicted proteins | sample Ectturendosymbi4_FD_19872 | JGI IMG/M metagenome (IMG submission 19872)
CACACACACACACTTTGAATATTACCCAAGTGAAGATCACTTTTTTTGTATTGCAGGTGCCGACGCGACAACCAACCTGCTACTTACACAAAAGTGGGTACGGGGTGATATGGCTGAGTCGTGCACAGTCAGTGCTCCGAGCTCGACATCCTGTTCAACTGACATATCGGTAATAAAAAGATTTTGTTTATAACCTTTCACCGAAAGTAGCAAATGCTTTGTCTTTAGACATTGGTCTCACGAGAAAAACGTTTCATAACAACCGCTATATTTCGTTCATGCCCTATTCTTTGTTTAAGACCTTGGTGCAATGAATGAAAGTTCAAGGTTCGGTAAAGGTGTTTCGGGATTTCCATCTTTTATAGTGTTGCGCTTTAGTTATTCCTTTTTTTTAATATAAACTTTTCATCGCTTGCATATTACTACAGGAAGTTCATTGTTATGGATAATAAGAATTCAAACCTAGTGACAACCTCGCACGTTTCGTCTGTTTTGTTGGGTTTGACAGTATCAATACATTTCAGACCCAGGTTCAAGTCATTGAAACAACCTGCCACTGATTAGTTTTTTTACCTTTATTCCACGTCGCTGTGATATAGATACAAAGGTAAACGTTGGTAAACAACAGTAAAATTCGAGCCATACATCAAAAGCCGACATTTTGCTCTCAAAGATTGAAGCTAATTTTGTGCATTTATGCCGAATGAAGAAAACAACTACAGCTTTTTTCAGGATCGGATATCTGTGTGTAAGGTTCTTTACACTGCAGCGTTCTCTGACTGTCGTCGCAACATCAGCGTCAAATCATATTATCAAGAATGCTTAGACGACCTGTGCCAGTGTTCCATTGCAAAATTTGTTGACTGCCATTGTTCCGTGGTCGGCAAGTTCGCCCGTGATTGCGCAAGAGCTGGATTTGATGTCGGAAAATGGAGGATGGCGACATCTTGCGGTAAATTATGTGTTGTAAGAAAGGTGGGTTTGCTGTCTCTAGTCAATACTAAAATTTATTTTTTTATTTTCATGCAGAACGCGCATGCCCTGGCAATCAAATATACATGGAGTGTGCTTCAAACTGCCCGGCCACGTGCGAAAACACTGTGTCCAGTCTGTGCACTCAAGAATGCACTGGTCGTTGTCAGTGTCCAGAAGGTTGGTTCTGTGATGCTTGTGCGTAAAAATAGCTGCGCACCAAGTGAATATTCGTGACCTGAAAGTGCACTTCCGTGGTTGACGGTCTACTGCTGTGTAACGCACAGTGGGCTGGAGAGATCACACAAACCCAAGTTGCCCTACCAATACCCGGCGCAGCGTTACGTGTCAAGCGTTTGTTTTTCGCTGCACTTTCGGGAGACAAATGCGGCATTGTACCATCTTTCCGGGGATTTCCACATGTAATGGACTGCACTCCATTACAAAAGGCTGTGCCGAGAAAACCATACACGTTGAAAAAATTGTTTCTGCAATCCATTGTTTTACGAGATCGTTGGAACGTTCGCAAAGAGCAGCTTTCTATTGTTTTGTCATTCTAACCATCTTTTTTATTTATTATTAGTTTTGCTTATTTTTTAAATTAGTTTTGCTTATTCTAAAGTTTGCTATATATTTTAGGGCAAATATTTGCAGTTTTTCTGATTTCAACTTGTACATCAATAATGTATCCAATTTTGAATCATGAAAAGATACAAAACGCTGGAACAAAGATTTCAATTTACCTAATTGCGGTTTGTTAAGAAACAAAGTCAAATTTTAGATCATTGCTTCATTTTGAGGTTGTGCCGAAAACGGCTGCAAATCAAATGAACGGTAGCTTATCTTGCTTTTTCTGTTATAAGCTGAATTTTTATAGCTGCATATTGATTCATTTCCCAACCCTTTGACAACTGCGTGAGAGACTTAAATGGCTCGCAAGGTCATTTTCGGACATGAATTTGAAGAGATTGCGTTAGAGAGTCAACGAAAACATCCTCAGACGCGTCTAAGTGATATCTTTTTGATAAGCATAACAAGGTGTCCTTACATTTGAAACTGCTGAGAAAAATGAAATTTTGTCATTATTTCATGGGTCATTTTTAGTGCTTCATTACACTTTTGCCTGCTTGATTTTCAAAACTATTTTTTGTGGCTTGGATTACTTGCGAAGATTCAACTGACCAAAAGACTCAAAAATAATCACTCATCTTTTGTTTTTTGGGGAAAACATTTTTACTTGAAAAAATGCATTTCACAAAATCTTTAAAGAACACATTTAAGACCGTAACCTTTGCCAATACCAGGTTTTAGAGTTCACCACATAAAAATCCTTTGAAAACAAAGCAAAATAGTATGTTACTATTTGAACATTTCGAGAAAAATATCTTTTTGTGTATTTTTTAATATTTATGCCATTTTTTCTTGGAGCTAGGTGGCAAAAAATTTTATATTTTTTCTTTAGTTTGTTGGTTGAAAATAGAAAGGATGATGTGCGATATGTGTGGCTGCCAACCTTATTTGTAATTTTCCAAATTTTGCTGTTTCTGGAACGGGAGCTTCGTAAAAAAACACAATAACGCCCCCAAGTTTTGGAAGTTTTCACTCTTTTGATCCCTTAAAAAAGATGATAATTTTTTTGGATTTACGTGCGCAAACGCGGTGACTGACATTTTTTGTGCGGAAACAATTTTTCCAACGTGTGTGGTTTTCTCGGCACAGCCTTTTGTAATGGAGTGCAGTCCATTACATGTGGAAATCCCCGGAAAGATGGTGCAATGCCGCATTTGTCTCCCGAAAGTGCAGCGAAAAACAAACGCTTGACACGTAACGCTGCGCCAGGTATTGGTAGGGCAACTTGGGTTTGTGTGATCTCTCCAGCGCACTGTGCGTTACACAGCAGTAGACCGCCAATCACAGGAAGTGCACTTTCAGTTCACGAATGAATGTTTCCCATGCATACCTTAAACAAGGCAATAAACTTACTAATTTTGAAAGAATAAGTCATTGCGTCAAATATCAAAACTCCATACAAAACTGACTCTCTTACAGAGTTGACATAACACGAATTGCACTTATTGCGCTTAGGTGGTCAGGAACAAAAATTATGCATCTCTCTGCGGATAAAAAAATCAGTGTTGATTTACTTTGCTTGTCACAATCTTGATTAGTTTTATTGGTACTGCAGCTTCGCTTTTGATAATGAAGAGAAGTAACTCCGCAAAGAAATATGCCTTGTGAGGTCACAAAACAATTGACTTTACTTTTTTGTTTTTTTGCTCGAAATTATATCCGCTGTTTAGGAAAGGGGTTTGTTTGTAATCATATTGCGAATGTTCCTTTAAAAATGTTTATCTGTTTCCAACCTTTTGAATCAGCTATATAGTTATATGAAAGGTTGTGTTTTATTTTTCTTTCTTCTTAGGGTTTTGAGCGAGTTCTTTTAGTCCACTACTTGGTCGCACAAGATCTCGGGGTAGGTTGAGCAGCCATTCAGTTGTGTCATCATCCAAAACCGTCAGGCCGTGCAATCCATAGGGAGGTCGATGGATTGGACATTGAAGAACAACATGGTCGACGGTTTGTTCGACTGCGCCACACTCACAGGTCGCAAAGGAGGCTATACCCCATTGTGTATGCTGGAGCGGAATATTACGACACTGGTTCGGAGGCGGTTAAGCTGGAGCCATGCTGTTCTTGGGAGGGCCATTCCAGAAGGGTGGGTGCCAGTGTCGGGAATGAAAGTACGGAGTTTCGTAGTGTTCTCCAGCTGCTCCGCATTCCATCGGAGATCCGCCCAGAGCGCAGCACTTATGTTGTAGCTGTCAGGAGTTGTGCGGCGGGTACAAATGGGTGTCTTCTTTTAAGACGCTGTGCATTCCCACCCGGTGGGCAGGTGAGCGCTGAGTGAAGCAGATGTCCAGGCTCCATGGCATAGCGTGCTAGAGACAGTGTAGATCCTTTGCGACGAAGCACAGCAGATTGGATACTTGCGAGGATAGGAGGTTATTAATTTTCTTTACGAATATGATGCAAGGTAAAACTATTTCTCTGGTAAAGCACTAACTTCATTGTGATGGTCTTTTTTCAAACATATGTTATTAAATCGTGCAGTCGTCCATAAACTTTGATGAAAGGTCTCACCAAGATTCAATTTATTTCTTTTTCTTTTTCTGTTTCACACTTTTATACTTTTATACAATTAAAACAGCTTATTTCTACTTCTGGAATCTATTGGGTAAATTGATATTTTTTTCCGCCGCTACACAAGACCCAAGTTTTTGGAATTTCATCACGATATAAACGCCCTGCAGTGTTTGCATTTTTTTTCCAACTGTTTGACATTGGTTTTCAACCCAGTGTAACACAACACTCTGACTCTAAAGCAGTGCTTTTAAAAACCTTTTTCGCTACGGCGCAATAACAAATTCTAGATTTAGCCGCAGCACACCTACTATGTGAAGGCGAAAATCTACTCTTCACGAATTTTGCAACAAAATCTGTTGTGATGTAACATACAAAAATTTAACGAAAACTTTACACATTTAGACAATTGTGATGTCACATATATCCGTACTGTATAAGGATGTTATGTTTTGTTGTTTCTAAGCAGTACACGAGCATCATAGTAAAACAATAAGTTTAGAATGAAATGTTTAAATATAAAGTAATGCAGAATGGAGTAAACATTTTGTAAGTTAGTCAAAGCATGAAATTTCTGCAGCACGCTTCAACCTTTTTAGAGGCATATTGGCAGAGACTCTGGAGCAGCGGTGGGCCAGGGACACAGTAAAAAAGTTGAGAGTAACGGAAACGTATAAAAAACAAAACAGTTACTGCCAATATCCTTTGTTTCTGTTCAGCAACAATGTTGACATAAAAAATAATATGAGAAATTATTGAAGACTATTCTGAATCTGGGTGCGCGAATAGGTACAATATATTTGTTTCCATTTGATTATGATAAACAATGAAATTATCTATGGTAGCGGTAAGAAAAGGCACCTCTGATCCCGTTGCCCGCCTTACGAAAATGCGGGTGGAGAATGCCTCCGTCATGCCCCTGCACTTCAGCGTCGCCGCACACTGGTATGCTGCGGATCACAGTTTGGGAAACCCTGCTCTGAAGGACGCTAATTATTGTTTTTGTTTATTCAGGAAAATTTCGTAGTGGATCACTGTGCTTGGATAAAGCAAATTGTCCGTGTAGTCACGCAGGAAAAAAATACTACCCTGGACAAACCCTAGGTGAAGGTTGCAAACGAAGGTAAAGTATTAGGTTTTCTAATAACTCGAGCATCTTTTGCTCCACATTTTTTCTGAATAAATGTTGTTTTCAATCGCTTTCATCCCAAAAATTTCCGAGCAAAATCTCAAGATGTTGGTATTGAAGCCGCAACGTAAAATACAATTATTTGAATGAAGTCACGTAGGACGCTCAGAAAGCAGTGCGCTCACTTCCACAAGGATTCAGTGAACGAAACGAATAAAGTCAAGCCTGCATAACACCAAAAGTTATATCACAGCAGGCAAAACTGGAAAGAACATTACACAAGAACTGCAGGCTCGACCTGAAAATTAAAATAAATGAGGCTTAGGTAGGTCACAATTCATTGTTTTAAAGCTAGTGAATGGTCATTTATAACACTAATGGAGATATTTAATACCGTTTCGGAGATATTTTGCTGGTTGTTTTTCGCAAGTTCGATAGTACAATGCTTTTAAAACATTTCCACTACAGTTGTTCCTTCGATGAATTTTCAAGACCCTTGTTTATCGCACTGATCGCCGACAATGTTTCTCAACCTTTTTTATTCCACACCCCACTTTTGTTTTGAAAGTGAATTATTCATCATGCTTCAATTAATGACTGCCAGCAATGTGAAGTAAAGAGCAAAACGTTCAACTTATAAAATTACTGCACAAGCCATCACAAGATTTTATTAAAGGTATTTGTTTAACGAGAGGAACCACAAAAATATTGCCACACCCCACATCGGGATACACTGTTCGCAAGCACAACCATTCGTAAGTTCAGTGAGTTGGTCCGTTTGTTGTAGTTTATCTCCACCCTTGGAAAACTATTTCACAGTGATATTCCCAAGTGAATGATCCAATGCAGGTTCACGTACCGTACAACCGATTGAATACCACTACTGCAATGAAATAGAGCGTCTTTTTACGAGCACAAACGCTTGAAAACGAACTATAAAAAAGATCTGCGTACAACTTTGCAACAACCAAACGATTCTGCTTGTAAAGATCTTGCTAGAATTCTTTCTTTTTGTTACTGCAGTGTTTAAGACAGCCATTTCCTGTCACCTGATATTGTTTTTTTGCTTACGAGGGAGATTTTCAGTAAATTTTAGAGCGTGTGCTTTCGGCTTCAAGGGCTACAAATTACCATAACCATTTTGTATGATGTGTCACTAGCGTTAGCAACTGTTTCCGATAACTAGTAGAAAAAACTGTATTTCCAGTTTATCAAAAATTTTATATATGTTTTATAGAATGTACTGCGTGGTCTAAAACCTCGCCCTTTGTTTATCGAATGCTGCTGATGATGAAAGCAATTTATTCGATATGTCCAACATGATTTAATTCAAAGCAATGTTGTTTACGTTATTGTTCATGACTTCACAACACAATGGAGAGAATATGAAAAAATACTGTTTTGCACAGAATTTGTACCGGATCGGTGTGGGAATATGTGGGAAAAGATTGCCCAGGTTNGTNTGACAAAAAAAGAAGATATTTAGGAATGCTTGCGTCACTCTCAATGGAATTAACCTAAACATAAGCATTNTTTGCATTACAGTTTCTTCTTTTGCTNAAATAAAATTTTCTTAGGTTTAAGTAACACATGAACGTCTGTGCTTTCATTGTTTCGACGTAAAAAGAACTTGTTTTCTAACTTGCAAACCGTTTTTATAATCACAAATAGAAAAAAATTATGCTTTGAGTCTTAGCCACAGTAGTTGTTATGAGGTCTTTCCTTGAAATACAAAGCGTAGATTTGGAATTATAAGGCAATTAAAGGTCAAACGCGAGTCACAGGAGTATTCCAAGAACGGTGCTTTACAGTGATAAAACTTGGTCATCAGTACGCGAAAACAGCAATCGCACCACAACGTAACCTTTTGCATCAATTCTGACCAATCTTACTTCCATTTTTTCAGCTACTGCCAGCGCTATTGGATTCGCTCATTTCCTTACATTCGACGGAACTTGGTTCAACTTCCCGGCCAGCAGCTGCGATTACCTTTTCGCAGAAGATAAGAGTGAAGCAAACTCTTTCACTATTTATGTGACAGCCGACAAATGTGATTCCCAGTCCAGGTTTTCTTGCATCAGGTGAAAACATTAAAGTAAATTCAAATAAATAGCGATGTTGCACCATAAAACAACTTTTTGTCAAAAGCTTGAGCAGACATATTTGCAGCGTTTGTTCTTTAATTTCTCGCAATTAATGCATGTGTAAGGTGTTTCTACTTGGACAAAGTATTTCAAAATTGGTGTGAATTGCAAAATGTCAAGTTGCAGTGATCCATCGCAACGCGTGAATGCTANAAAAATTAATCAAGCGTGTTAAATATAAATGTATNAATANAGCGTTACGGATCAGCAGTAAGGGTCTTCTAGTAAAGGATTGTTGGGGCCTTTATCGTTTCCAGTGGTTCGGTCATGTCTATCAGATAGCAATAAAGCTGGAATGTGTAGTCCAGATTTCAGATTCAGTGAATTTGATACAAAACGTGTTTGAGAGTGTTTTGATTTTCAACTAACTGAGAAATTGTTTATTGCCCAAGGCTAATGTATCGATTTCTCGCTGTTGGCTAAGGCCGGGTCGGAAATTCCAGATCGTCACGTTGATACCGCATTGACTTACGAACCCGCAGCTGGGCAACGGATCTGTCTACGGCCCTGAATCGACCCTGAGAAATCCTACCTGTTGCCCGCAACTTAAAGGAACCCTTTTGGTTCACACAACTGCTGCCTAACACACGCTGGTCTGTACCCGCACGTTACAGAAACTGCAACGATGTTTTCGAATTCGAACGGCCGAAAGACACAAGCGTTACGACCACAATAGTTCACACGTAAGATCTCGCAGTTTCGCAACACAGCAATGACAACCCACTGTTAACCAAGTACAACGCTCGTAGAGGTGGACNAAACNCAACCAACGCAGGCTCGATTCAAGGTAGCAATATTGGGAGTTTTTCTGGACCCAGTCTACCAGCGAATGCAAAACCCAACCGACCACGCTGTCCAAAACGAAGTGTGTTCGTAAAGNGAGATTTTTGATCCAGGAGCGCTAGACTNATTCGCACCACTCGCTGGTCTGCAGATAAAAAAGCAGTGCAGGCCGCCTTGGCTGCCAACATTCTTNCTCCCAAGGGCAAAACTTGCTTTACCGCGTCCGAAGCAAATGACTGGTTGGCCACTCATCAAAATGACATCAACGCCATACTACAATCGCATTGTGAATCTAATATTGTACCAAAACCACTGCTGAAGATTTCCGTACTACATATTGCAAGAAAAAACGACTTTTCTTATTGCCACATGATCTGACGTCAAAGAGGCAACACCCATTGCTTTCGGCACAAAACCATTTTCTTGTACATGTCTGCACGCATGTCAGCTCAAGTACCCGTACTGCGCCACAGCCAATAAGTTTTGCTCAGGACACGTACTTCGTAGTTCCTCAGGTTGCAACCAGAGGGGACAACCAGGCAATTCCCCCCGATATTTTTAAAAGCATGTCACATCATCAATCATTTTGCCTCCACCCCGAAAATACCAGCTGGTTGCGCCCTGTTTCACCGTAAACGAAATTATGCAAAATTTGTCACGTGTCTGCAAAATTTGTCACGTTCGATAGATACAAGTCATGATTTGCGCCTTGACAACACGGAATAAAACGTAACATTTCCTGTGTTTATTACGTTTTTGAAGCACACTAGCGCGATATCAGCGAGGACGAGCAACTTGCGATATACCGTACGCCGAAAATTGTTTCAGTTCCGCCAGTCAATCAATACTGCAACGTTGACGGCTCAAAGATTTGTGACCTATAAGTTTGAATGATTGAGTGACATTCGCGTTTCTTCTTTTCCGTCAATCCTTTGGGCATTAACTTATGAGTAAACTGAACTTGCTATTGCGTGTAGTAGTGCAATATCGCGTTGCATGCATTACCGTGCTCGACCATGATGTGGGTAATAACAACCGCAAATAATTATGGTTTCGAAAATGTTCATTATTCACGCATGAGTGCGGAATTGACGGACAAGAGGCATCAGGTGAAAAAAGCAATAAAACAAAGAGAAGGGTTTTCCCAAACTGCTTTGAGAGTATTGTTCTCCTTCGAGAAGATTATTTACAATAGACGGCTTGGTGTATACATAACGGTAATTCAATCTCGGACAGAATTGTGATTACCGAAAAGAAAACTAAATTTGATCAACAGGAGTTCACGAATGGGTGCTAGGTTCTGTTACCAATTTTCTGCACCATTGTGTTCACTGTACATGATAATGTTGTGTATAGATCGCGCATTTCTTTTCGCGAGCAATTCCACTTAGCTAAAAGACTAGCACAGTTTGAAAGAAAAACTCGAATGGCTCAGGTCGCAGTCTGTGTGAATTTTCGCGTTGTGTGTGTGCGTGTATTCTCGTGACTTAAAAAACATGAGTTGAAACTTCAATAAATACTTTTTCACAGAAAAGTGAAGATAATTCACAGTGAACTTTATCACTCCTATCAAGTTACATTAGGCCAGAATGGTGAAGTTTTTGTCCAGAACTACGTGGAGGCTGCACTTCCTCTGACCCACGGTAAATCCTGCAGTGTTATAGCCTTTTGTTGCAAATCATAACCTTGAGCCACGAGTTTTCTTACAATTTTTTGAAAAGCTTTTACGAAAGCAAACTGGGCGGTCAACAACGGCACAGGCTCGTAGCCAGGTTTTAAGGTTTGGGGGCAGAATGCATTTTATGGGGCAATATTTCTGATTTCATCATATGTTTAAAACAAATATTTCTGGGCACAACAAAATTTAAGAGAATTTGCCCTCAAATACCCCCGTGACTACGGGCCTGTAACGGCAGCGTTTCCCAGCTAAAAATAATGTTTAAGTTGGAGCCTCAATGCAAATACAAAGCTCATTAAATTTTTGGCGGTATTCCAAAACACAGCACGAAGTTTATGGAGCAGAAAAACTTTTAACCTGTTTGGTTTAACCCAAAGTATGAATTTACTGCTAATCATTATTCCGTATGAAGATGTCATAGGTCCTAGGATGACGTCAGTTTATACATCAAAGCATTTCTTGAACAGATTATTGTAGAGTAGTGTCATTGTGATATTGCGAACAGGCTATTAAAACGAAGAAGTTTAATATCAGTTGTGCCCGATTTGTTTCGTAACACTGAATTAACGATTTCTGCACCCTTCACGGTGAGGTGTAGCGAAGGCGGACAAGTGAGACTGACTAACAATGGCTTGTAATGGTTTGACCAACAATGGCTTGACAAATTAGTAGAATTGACATAACAACATTGCTTTGCAATTCAGGAGGGATTTCTGTCCGAAGACTTTCTTCTATATACATTGAGGCTGTTATTCCAAATATTGGCGTGAGGGTTTTGTGGAACGAAAGGTCAACTTTGCACGTAACTGTACCGCCAACATTCAAAGGTATTAATTTTATTCTGTATAAAAGTTCAAAGGAGCCGAACCTGATAGCAGGAAAAGTTTTCAGTTTGAAATAGTTTGGCAGTAGAGTCGATAGAAAGAGTTCCATGGTGGGACTCGGACCTTGGCTTACTACTACTGATCGTTTGTAACGTTATCATCGATCATTCAAGCTTGTAATGCCCTTTTCACACAATTTCTATCAATATTTCAAGTGAGAAAACGCATCGAACTCGCTATGATTTTATCGCAGATATTTTTAGGTTTCGTCAATGTCACTAGCTCCAACATACATTCCTCGCTTTGAACCAAGCCTGCCGTAAAAATTCTCAGTTTGCGTAAACAAGATCGGTTAATACCAGGAAGTTACAAATCACAACTTGTTCACGTCATGTCAGTTTGTAAGAGTTTGTACCCTTAGACTCTGAGCACCGACCTCTTGTGCGAGTAATGTTTATTTGGATTTACAATTAACAAGGTTGAGAATTGCAGCAAGCTTTTGACAAATCAGCCAGTGGGCTCCGCTTTCATAAATTTGCGATGGTTCCGAGTCGCGTATATCTGTGTTCAAACAAGTATTTTCAACCAATATGACGCAGTCGAATCAAGCAGCAAAAATTTTTATTATGAAATCGATTTCACGTCGCTCTACACATCGTCAGGCCTGAAATCTACAAGCATGCTTATTCGTAAAATGCTGAAAGTTAAAGCAAAGGCAGAAAAAGTAAGCAAACAAATTCAAGAATCAATTACATAAATCAATAAATCAAAGCAGAAGCTGTGGCAAGTATAAATGGAAAATAAGCCGTTCTTAAAAGGTTGCTTTCACTACAACTTCAAACTATCTGGTGCCAATTACAGAGCAAAAAAACAACAACTGCGAAATCACAAGTACATGCAACGCAGTGGTGACGCAACACCAGTGGCGTAGCCAGCCCAAATTTTGGAGAGGGCCAATCTGTTGACTTTAAGCGAGCAACAGCATTTTGTTTGGGACACCGCATCACAGAGCAAACACGGACAAAAAATTCTAGAAATGTAGAGGGCCGTGGCACCTTGGTCCTCTGGCTACGCCTATGCGCAACAAAATGTATAGTAATATTTGAATGCATAAGCAGAAGGACGTTCTTGAGATCAAAGGTTGACAGACGGGAGGGCTNTTAAATGGCAAGCACTGGGGAAGCACAAAGTTGGTAAGTAGAAACTACGTGNGTGGTAAGAAAGGAGATCAAGCAAATAAAAAAAGCGAAACGAGAAAAAATTTTCAAAATGTACATTCCAAGTTGACAAAAATCGGTGTACAATAATTATTTCGCACCAAGAAGATTATGTTTTTATAAGGACTGAAGATGCGTATTTGACTCGAAATAGGTTTCCTAGCAAAAAATTTGTGAGGAGCAGATTTAGTTGCTGTGTTGCAGCACTTTGTCACTTAATTGTAGATACGTTCAGGATAAATCAGAGTTGTAAGTCGGGCAGGGCTTTTCGGGTCAGGCCCGGTTTTATCCGGGTTCGGGTTTAAGTTTGTCAAAATGTTTTGGGCCGATTTCGGGCCTGCATACAAAAGTTTTTTATGACATTCAGAGTTACGATTTTATTCGTGTTGTATATTTGTTGTGCTCACCGCGGTGATTTCTGTGAGTGAAGTGATCGTGATTTTTCTTCAGCTAATTCTGTTTGCAGACACAGCTGCGTTATTTTGTTCTCTTCTCGGATTAGACCAGTGGTTCCCAACCGGGGTGCCACGGCACCCTAGGGTGCCATTTACAATACCCAGGGGTGCCGCGAGCTAATGCGTTTTTTAATATACTATTAAAAA
>JGI24159J19872_10009911_pt1 | contig 12488 bp, 6 predicted proteins | sample Ectturendosymbi4_FD_19872 | JGI IMG/M metagenome (IMG submission 19872)
AGTTTTAGGAGCAAATGAATAGGACTTTCTTGTTAATTTTAATAAATTAAAAGAGCCAAAACAGAACTAAACATCATAATTGTGAATATAAAATTTTGTTTGGTGTTCCCCAAAATTTTTTTATTGCATATTGCATAAAGTGGTCCGTGATGCAAAAAAGGTTGAAAAACACTGATTTAAACGACTAAACAGCACTTGTTATTTCTTTTAAAATGCTTACCGCCGCCGGAAAAAATCTCAAAGGCTATGGGAAAAAGGCTGATAAATTAATGAACCCCACGCTCTCAGGTAGATCAGCCAAACAGCGAAAAGTATAATGATAGCGCGAGATTTGTCTAGCAGCTCATTCGCAAATGTGAATTTTTAGCTGGGTAAATTCTGAGCTTTTGACCATTAAAATTTTATAAAATCCCTATGATACTACAGGCTTAGCCATGGGGAAAGGGGGCATGTCCCCCACACATTTCTAGCATATCCTGTCATTTTGTGCTTAGAGAGACGGTGTCCTAAACAAAATACTTTAGCTGGCTAAAAGTTAAACGCTTTGGCACCCCAAAAGTTTTGGGTTGGATACGCCACTGTATGTCACCTGTTACTGATGTACTGTGTTGTAGTTTGAAACAGGTGTTCTTGAACAAAATCAGTTTATTGTGTTAAACTTGTTGCATCATGGTCAACTTATTTAGTTTGCTCTCATTTGTTAGCTTCAAAAGTATGGTCTATCTTTCACTTGATTGAATCCAACTACCGGTAAGTAGTTTTGCTCAACTCTGAACAAGTATATATCGCCCCTAAAACATTTTTCCGTTTTTGAATACGAAATTTGCATAAAGCAAACGTGTAATAATGGCCGCGGTGTCAAAGCAATCAAGATGAAGCTGACATAAAAATTTACAAGGCCACTACATGCTATGACTGATTACGTGAAAACCAAAGACGACATCATTTGATTTTTTTGATCTGAGACCAAGGTCAAAGGTTTTCTGAGTTTTATGAGAGGAAAATTCTTCAGGGTTGTAAACGCAATGCCAATGTAGTTCATTTCGGTCAATGAGTGTTGACATCATGGCACACCCAACGGAAAGAAGAGTCATTCCTTTGCAAACAGTTTAATTTGCAAGATATTTGAGGCAAACAGGACAAAATTAGCAAAATCACGAAACGGTGCAACCGAGACCAGGCTAGTTATGGTTATATTTTATTCATGCATTTTTGTGACTCAAATCACGAGATAATGCAAATGCAACAGGAAAAAGAATAACATCAAAGAGCAGAAATTAGTTGCATGCTAATGAAATTAAAAGAAAATAAAAACTTCAGGTTTAGGAAATTGATGTGATCTAACATATTTAAATCGCAAAGGGTTGGCGAAAGACCTTATGGGTCAACTGCTCAGCCAGCCCTGCATTCTATGCTGAACATTCTAACTTGTAGCAGCATTAGCGTCTCAAGGTGTAAACTTCAAACGCTGTGTTGTGTAATTTGTTACCTAACACAACATGCTGCACCACAGAAACTTTTGGGCTAATCGAAAACCTTTGGACTGATCGAAATCTTGTAAATTTGGCGTGGACAACCCGAAATCAATTCGGTATGAATATAATAGTACAAAATTTTTAGGTAACGTTTTTATGACTCATGCGGTGCTGCTGTGTACTGTGCTTATCTATGAATTTATCTACATTAAAAGTTCATAAGAGGAGTATAAAAATTTTTTTTAGTGTTTGACAGCTTTCACAGACAAGGGGACTGCTATTTCTAGTAGCCTATGAGGAGCTGCTTGGCTACAGGTGATACAGCCGGCATTTTTACAAAACAGATTCAGTATTGTAGAGTAGCTGGTTTACACACTGCACAGTGCACATCTATGCAACTATATGTCTGCAGAAACAAATAATTGCATTTTTGCAACACGAAGTTATATGATAAATGAAAAAAGCACAATACACTTCTGTCTGGTTTAATGGTTTTCTATTGATGTGGCACTGCGTTTGACGTAAATTTTATGAATATAGCGCATATGTAGTTTACATCTTGGGACACTAATTCTGCTATAAGTTAGAACGTTTGGCACAGAACGCAGCTGCATGACATACACATTGATGTGTTACTTCTAGTAACGCAGCGCAGTTGTTGGAAAAGCACGTTAGTCGTCGAGACAACTTTTTGATTTCATTCGCGTCAGTTATGGTGAAGTCAGAAAAACTTGAACTGCTGTTTAATTTCAGTAGTGGGACAGGTGATCATGTAAGTTAAATATATTGCTGCTGTTACCAGAAAGAGTGCTTGAGTAAATGATTTGAATTTGACCATGTGCGTCGAAAAAAATTTTTCCAGGGCAATTGCCGATTTTTTTAGGGATGCCAAAACGGACTTTTTCCAGGTGGCCAACAGTGGTGAAATTTGATTTCACTAACGCAAAAACTAAAAGGAAAGCATTTTTCTACTAAAAAGTTTATAGCAAAATGTCAAGTAACTGCACTCCACAGGTGAAACAAGCAAGCTAGGAATCTATCGCAAATTGTAGGTAATCGATTTCACGTAACACTATACGCATCGTCAGTCCTTACACCTTATTCAAATAGAATCCAAATATCAAATTTCAAAATCCAAGGTACTTGGCCCCCTTTCCGACGTCCATGAATTGGACTAGATTCATGGTTTTCAATGATCCAAGTTTACCAATGATTTTTGTCTACCAGCAACAAACCTTATTTGACGACGCCAAGCGCTCTGTGAAATACGCGGATTTATTGAGTCATCATGCTCGTAGATTTCAAGCTGAATTACCTTGAAATTGACATCAGGGAGTGGGTACTTTTGGACTTGAAAAAATTTGGAAAAAGACTTTGATACTGTGTCGGGCGAAGTCACATAATCACTGAAACATAAATAAAGTCTAAAACAGAAAACACGTGCAAAGTCGACCTTTCCTATATAACAGTAAGGTGAACAAATAGAAATATAGAGTGATCTCCGTTGATGATCTCTACTGTTGCTTGAAACCTTGGGTGACTGAATGTGTTGTTTGCTTATTTTCAAAAATTTTGGCGACGCAGTCTGATTGCAACAATACATTCAGAGAGTGCGATTCATCATTGCTTGTGACGTTCGCTTCATATTACAAGTAATTTGTAAGTTTCTCGCTTACTTCTTAAGCTATATCAGACATGCGAACTTTCTTTGGCCAATAGTTGTTGGCCGTGCCAACAGCAACAAAAACTATCCCAATTTCATAAAAAACTCGGCGTTTTTTTGCATCAAGATTGCTCGGTAATATTGCACGGTGCTTAGGCAGGCATTGATAAATTGCAATGTAATGGAGTTTCCAAGTAACTAGTCTTCACAATGGCGACGAAATCTAATCAATCAGGAAATTCTTTTTAATGGGAAATCGATTTCACGTAACTCTACGCATCCTCAGTCATGAAATCTTATTCAAATACAGTAGAATCAACTTATTCTAATTTTTTATTGAAACCTTAGAGATATGAAACTCACTGCCACACTATTTCAGCACACATTGCGGCTACTTTGTCAGCCGTGATAAAATGTGGTCAACGTTATTTGTTGTGAGCGGCATGCATTTTGTTTATTCTTTGATTTACGTGTTTTTACGTGTTTGTCTAAAACACAAGGTCCATATCACCTTAGAAGAACATAAGGAAAATGCTTATACGCAACGCTTCACAGGGTAGGAGTTATCTGGTACGCGTAGTCAATGGTGAAGAAGAACGATCCAACGAGCACTGAAACAAGGCAACTGTGACTACCGCATTCGGTGATCGTGATATAGAAGCGTGCAAACACTAAACTTAGAGGTAAGTGTGACCAAAGGTTGTTTCGGAGCATGCGCAAAAGGTTTCGTTTTCACAAATTTTATAGGGAGGCCTGTCTGTCTTGAAACAATCGTGTAGCATGCTCTACTGACTGGGCTCAAAACCAGTTTGAAAGAACTACAGGTGTATGGCAGCTAGTTTGCTCCATGTGAACATTTTGTTATATTTGAACAAAGCACTGTGAAAATCTTTTTTCACAGAGAATTCTTCAATAAAAAGTTTTTTTTTCAGAAAAAATGAAAAAATTTGTTTTCTAAGATTTTTTTAGTTTTCAAAAAATAAATTCAATGGACAGATCGTTTCAAACTAAAATAAAATTTTCAAACAAAATATTTTTCAAGTTACTGAGCCCAATTCCGGCAATGAGCCTAATTCCGCTAGCGAAGTGTTTCCCATTGAAGTATCCTAATGAACCATTTTTTGAACTCATATGTTGCATGTTTGTTTTTTTACTGCATTTTTTCATTCTAGTGTGGGTAAACAAGTCGAGCAATAAATGTTTTCATCCAAGTGCAAAACATCTGCTGCTGATTCGTAACACCAATTTTGCTGGGCATTCTGTAGGGATAAAGCAAAGCGTGATTAGTGCTGCTTTCAAAACAGCTCTAAAAACAAGAATGGGAATCTGTATTAATAAGACTTTGCTTCTGGATCGACCCGATGACTATTGGTTTCACATCAAGCTGTCGCCCACATTTTACAACAAAATTGCGCCCATGGTTGGGACCATGGATTTGCTGTGTTTTCATCACAAAATGCACAGTGCTTGCAAGGCCCTGATGAACGTTCAGTTTGTGCTTTTGTCTTGTTTAAACCAATGTAACTCTAACGCATCCTCATTCCTGAAATATTATTCAAGTAGAACCATCTTATTCTGTTTGAATAAGATTTCAGGACTGAGGATGCGTATTGTTACGTGAAATTCATTTCCTATTAAAAAATTCGGTGCTGTTAGATTCGACTTCGTCGCGTTTGTGGAGACTAGTTATTACTTGAAAACATATACGTGGAATCCCGAATCATCACATGGCAGAGCCCAGTCGACTGATTCCCGCAAAGCGTACAGCAAACCTAGAGCTTTTAATTGTTTGTGAGTTATGATGTCGAATTCCTTAGTAAACTCATAAATTGGCCATCAAAAAAGGATTTTTAACTTCTGTTTACCGTAACTTCGGAGTGAGTGTTTGGAAACTCTCTGCAGAAGTTTTGTACGTATTTTTGTATCATGAAGCTTAATTATTTTTGATGATAATCTCATTTCTAGGTCGACGTGTTTAGTATTCACATGAAATAAGCCTTACATTTTGAATTGCTGATCATAAAACGTGTTGAAAAATGTTTTAATGGCATTAAATCCAAATCAAAGACAAAAATTGCAGTCTCGTTAAGTTAGTTGTACCCAAATGTTGGCAATCCTACACAAGCCATTAACTAGGGGGGCGATGCCCCCCATGGAAAAATGTGTTGGACATACTTTAAAACTATTGGACATAGTTTAAAAAATTTGAGCCCCTTTCAGAAAACTCTTCGCCCTCCCTGGTGTCCCAAGCTGGTTACGGGCCTGAATTCCTACACCAGATCACACGTTGTCACCTGGCGTAACGCAATAATCATGAAGTAAATTTAATCAGGATCACCACTGTTTTGGTGAAGGGGCACAAACCTTCGTTGCAACTTTTGTGACGCAGGTTCACAATTATGTAATCATTTATTGCAGTTTGTTACAATTTTATTCCTAAAAGTGATGCGCTTATGTAAACCAATCTGTGCATCGCGGATTTTGAGATGTTGTTTTGAACGCTATGAACTTGTGCAAACCACAGCGAAAGCTTTGTGACATGAAGGCATCGCGCTTGATGAATTATCTGTGACGTAAAATTTTCCGGCGAGCATACCTGTGTTGCAGGCTTGCAGAATTGGAAAACACTTGCTATGAAATTATGCTCTCTTCCAATAACGCATACGGGACTCTGCGCAGATAGAGTCTGCCTGCGATCGCCGTACATTTTATTCTGGCATCAATTTGATTTGAACTGTGAAGTGATCAAAACAGAAAGTTCTGACAGTTCTAAACATTTCGCGAGGCCGCCTGGCCTTGCGCGGTTTACGTTATGAAGTTCATTGGCTCATTTGTTGCAGCATGTCTCATAAATACGAACAATGGAGCACGATGGCAGAAATCTTGCTTAGTCGTTAAGATGACAATATTAATGTGTGTAAATAGTAAGTTCCTTATAGTGAAGCCAACAATAGAAAAAGTGAAAACAATCGAACTTTGAAAAGAACAGTATTTTTCTTTTTTAAATGTTCAGGCCCTAATCCCAGGGGTCTGCAACGCAACCACTTTTGTGCTTAGGACAGCTGGCGTTATAGTGACAGCTATAGTTTTTCTAAAAAAGACAAGAAAATACGAAATTAACTTGTCATTTTGTTAGCCTTGCAAAATGGCATAGCAATATTTCTTGTCATTCAAAACAAAGTTGCACAAACCAATCCATGGAATTCGAACTCAATTTGGTTAAAATTTTGTCTTGAATACTGCTCTATTGGAACGTAACATTCAAAAACAACTTTCCTTCATCTTTGTTTGACACGCATGTACTTGGGATAATCCGTATCAGCAGATACCTTCACTTCAAAGTTTGCAGTAAGTGTCATTACTCGGAAATGTGAAAAATTTAAACTTTTGAGCGCAAGCAACTTTGTTATCGAGGCATGTAGCCTATGGCGTTTACGGAGGGCTGTTTCAAGCTGAAGCAGTGGTTACACAGCAATCAGTTGCAAAGTTGATGTTGCTCCACGCATCACTTCAGCTCCGCTTTAATAGCCAGTGTAAATTTTTCCTTTACCTGCGGCTGCAATTTCCACGATTAGTTCTACACTTGAACATTAGGCCTACGTACTAAGTTTACAGAAAGGTACGCTCAGCAACGAGTGTGCTCTTATGCTGTTACAGTCAACAACGCTAGCTTCGCAGCGACAGCGCTGGTTAAGAAAAAGCAGCTATACTACATCTGTTGGTAAAGATAGTTGTCGGAATAAAATGAAAGAATCATAGAAATGTTGGTGACATTACATAGGCGGGCAGTTTGTATTTCTTCCTTGAATTGCTTTTTTCTTCGTTAAAGATATTCTTTAGAGTCTTGTGTTTGCACTGCTTCCGATGTGAACTTGCTTCTCTGTGTGAGTAATTAATTCAACACGCAGCTGATCTGGGTGTGATGCTAGTTTTTTAAGCGTTACTTACAAAAATGGAGCTTTTGATCTGTTTCTGCGGTTTTAGTCTTATCACGGAACTTCTGGCTAACTTATATTCTCTTGTTTCTCTCGCTGATTTTTTTTGTAAAGAGTAGTATCCTGCTACTGCTTCGTGTATTTCAAACCTTGAGTTTATTTTCTTTTGAATTGTCAACAATTTGGTCGTCAACAGGATAACGTCATCTCATTCCTATGTACGTCAGTATAATGCTTATTTGGTGTCATACTTAATAGTTAAACCAACGTTGCAAATGAGCGACTTCTTGAGAGATGTTTGAGTTTGGCATAAGATCCGTTATCATTTTGTTGGGAACCTTTTTTTTAGTTATTATTGGTAGAACTGAAACTTCATATTGCACAATAATAGCATAACTCTAGTTTTGGGTAGCTTGAGTTTCCTTTTTTCCCAAATCCATCAAAATCTATATTTCAACAAAAAAGTCTTAGTTAGCACTCTTCCTAGAATTTTGTCTTGTGTGTATCCTTTATGTGAAAATCAGACAGCTTCATGGAAAAAGATTTGGACGCCAGCCGAGAAACTATTTTCAGGACCTTAACATGAGCAGCTGAATCATGCCAGTTATTAGTCGTACAAATTGAAAGTAAGCACGCAACAGTTGGTAATGTTTTGCCACTATTGTTACAAAAAGTACCATACTGAAAAACTTTACGCAACCACACAACAAACAAAAACATTTGAACGGCAGGCTTCTCACGTCACTTTCACAGCAGTCTGTCTCATGGCAAGGCATTGCGAGAAAATGCATACCATAGTTTTATAACTCTGCCGCTAAATTCGATGAGCGCAAGCGAAAAGCGGTAGCGACGCAAGAGTTAATGAATCCAAGAACTACCCATACTTTCCCGCAGATTCGTTTGTTTTTTAAATGAAACTGATTGAAACTTATGAAGACGGAAAGATTTGCTTATCTCATTAGTAGGTATGCTAAGAAAAACGAGAGATGGGTTCCCCATTCTGGCCACTAGGAATCAGTGGTTCTAGGTTTTATCCCACTGCACAATAGTGAGCTCTGACTAGGCAAAAATGTGTATCAGGCTAGAGCTTTGTAATGTTTGGCCCAAACCAATCTTCTTATTATTTTTTAGGAAAATGGAGTACTTCCATTTTAATTGCCATAAGGGCGGCTCTCCTCCAAATTCAACTGACTTGGAAGAAGTTCATGGAGGTGGCAACAGCAATGAGTAAGTATAATGCAAACATGTCTTTGCCACAAACAAACTTACTATGCAATTTTGGGCGAAAAGAAACAAAAAATTTGGGGTGAAACTTGAATTCAGCGTTGAAAGGTGTTGTTTGTTGAATGCTACCCGGCAGGCGCGTGGCCTCATTTTTGTTGATGGGAGGAAAGAAATGGGAGATGCAGCCATAATCAGCGAAATAATATAATAATGAGTGGCCCGGCACCACTTTCAAAATATGACATGTTCCATCAACTGATCTTGCATTGTACTGTAGTTTGGTTCCTAGGCCACGTTTCATCAGGTTATGTATAGATGTTGATTTTTATTGTGCAACTTGGGTTAATGTGAATGGAAGATTTCAAAATGTGTCAAAAAATTAAATTAAAACCTTAAAAAGTCATTGCGTAAAATGTGAACATTTAAGGTTTTATGTAAAAAAACTGTTTCTTGCAAATATGATATTTAAAACGAACCTTTCATAAATTCGGAGTTGTAGTGGAACGGGAACGCGTGAGAACGGTGTTCCCACACCTTTTTCACGTTTTGCTTTGAAATGAGTTGGAAGCTGTTTTAAAATGACTACTTTTTTGGATGAATCTCTGAAATAAATTTGCGTTTTTCGTTTCGGTTCCTGGAGAAGTAAGTTTTAAGTAAAGTTGATCCCATTTCAATCGTTGAATTTTAAAATGCATGCAGTTTCTGCCGTACTTACAGTATGTGTTTAACCTAATTGTAACCTTGACCTAAAAAAATGATTAGTTGCAATTTTGCTGACAACCAGCAAGCTTTTTATTTTTGAGAAGATAAAATCCCAATTAGTCCTTTATACTTCAAAACTTTTGGAAGCCACGCCCTTGGAATCGCTTCTAACAGGGAGAACGCCAATAGATTTATTACCTTTGTGAGATTTAATTTGTACTTCTGGTAAAACATACCTATTCAATGAGAATACAGGGACTTCTTTACAGCAAAACTTTAAACAGGCAGCCAATAATTTTGAACTGACTCAGAACGTTTTTGCACACGCATTGCCATTTTGGCACACGTATTGTAATGCTTTCTTTAGGTGGTTTGAAACTTTTTGAATGGTGTTACCAAATTCATGACATATACTGCTGTTTTAGCTTCCATAATTTTCGAAGTAGAGCTTTTTCCAAACCGAAAAAGCATTTTTTCAATTTTGAAAATTGTAGCTTTTTCCAAAGCGAATGATTGCTATGTAACGATTGCTTTTGCTTAACAGAGAAATAGACCACACACATCAGTCACCGAACCAAGACCAGGCAGAAAGAAAAGAATTTTCAGAAGAAGCAACTTTTTTTATTTCCTGCCTCTACGGGCTTTTCCTTGTGCTCATAAGCGTTGTGTTCAAAGTTTCGCAGTACTTAACTTCAGAAGTAAGTTTGTTTTTTCTTTCATCTCGTGTCCTTTCCTTTTGTAATATGAGGGAGCTTGGTTCGATACAAAGAAGAAATCGTACATTGCGAACTGGGGAAAACTATTAAAGGCATTTTGGCAATATTTGCATGTGTTGCTTGTCAACACAGGCTTTTAAGCCGCACTGAGAGAGTAGTGGACAAGCACGGAAATTGAAACCGTAGTGCGTGCTCATATGAACTTATTTTTCTACGCGGACAAGTGTAGTGGTACACACCAAAAGGTCACTGACAAGGCCGGGACTGAATCGTTTTCTTTGAAACCACACGATTCACCATCTATGAACGTATACCTTGCATAGTAAAGGCCAAAACAATTTCACGTTACCGCAGAGCAGGCGCGCAACCGGGGGGAGGCGTTTGGGGCATTTGCCCCCCCCGAAATTTTCAAAACATTGCATAGCAATTTTGACATTTGTAGAAACTTTCAAAGAATAAAGATGAAATTTTGTATTCTAATCCTTTCAAAGAAATCTTATTGGAATTTTTCTTTGTCCTATTGGTTAAATTATCTCCTTACAAGATTTATCTTGAGACAAGTTACCTGATCGAAAATTTCGTAAATGATTGGTATAACCACAAATATGCTGGAAGTGTCAAAACTAGGGAGATACTGTAGTTCAAAATGTTCGTATTTTAAAGACATTTTTTATCTATTTGTTCGTGTACCATTTTGTCTCAGACAGTGACAAAATTTTGTCTCAATTTTCCCTCATGAAATTTAATAATATTAGGGTACTTTTGAACTGTTAAAATTACTGAAACTTTCAAATTGCTATGAGAAATCTTGACATAGCAGTTAGTGCCTCGTCAAACCGCGTGTTCTTCTTCGACCTTTTGATTATTTTTGTTAGGGGCAAAGCGGATCACCATTATTAACGTAGTACAATTCTTAAAAAAGTGTTGTTTAGCTACATTTTCGCTTCGAAACCTGATAGTTTTTAACTAAATTTAGGTTGAGGACTGTTTCACGTCTTTCTGGGTTCATCCCAGTACCACGGCTTGGGAAAAAGGTGTAGTAAAGTGTCATATGAGTGCTGGTCAAGTGTTGAACGCACCTACCTACTAGACCACTTTGGCTCCAAATGACGCTTTACAAGACCCTATCTTTTGCAACCAGTGCAAGTCCTGAAAGCTCATAGGCTTAAACGTGCTTCTAAAACTTTCACACAACTCATGGATGCCAGAAAAGCCGTTTTGCCCCAAACACACCTGATCCGTTATGCGCCAAAGGCACAAGACACTTGATCCGTTTTGCCCGAAATGGTAGCATTCAAAGATCCTCTCACCCTTGACATAGGCTATCTTTCAAGTTTGGGATCTTCAATTGTGATAGAAATTCAAGCACATGCTAGAAGAAAAGGACTAGAACGAATTTGCTAATACAAGACGAAAATTAGGCAGGTTTACTTCTGCCGTAGCCTATACATCTGTCACACTAAAGCCATGACCACACTAGTTGAGTACGGAACTAGGTATTTGTGTGAGAATACTAATTTTTACTCTGTCTTGTTCGTTCGGTCTGCATCTTGATTAAAACTGAAAAGTTCTCATTTTCGGAAATGTTGCGAAGATAACATTTTTTCTGGGTGTCAGGCTTATGCAGAATCACAGGGAAATATTTTCAATTACAGCAAAACTGTTGGTATGACGTTTAAGGCTAGGAGTGCAAAAAGCACAGTCACCCCATTACTGACACATGGGTGGTAAAAATCTAAAATCTGTTAACCAATACAAATATCTGGGAGCTGTACTGAATACTGAGCTCTCAGATGACAGAGACATTCAAAGACAACAGCGATAAAAATATTGTGCAGCCAACAAGCTGCGAGCCTCTTTTTCCCGATGCTCAAATGCAGTTAAAAATGAACCTTTTCGTTCCTTTTGTACGCCCATGTATGCATCACAATTATGGTGAAATTTCAGAAAGTCATGCATGCAAAGATTGCGTGTGGCCTATAATTTTGGATGCAGAGCTCTATACAACCTGCCCTGGAGAGCGAGTGTTAGCAGTCATGATTCATCAGGTTCAATGTAACATTCCTACATTTGAGGCATTGTTAAGAAAAAATATGCACTTGTTTCTTGAATGATAAAGAACGTCTAATAACGTAATGGTTGCCTGCTTTGATGCAGTCCGACAATATATTCTTCCTTATTCTTTGAACACTACAACCGCATTTTACTTTGTGACAGTGCTCGGACATTAGTGTTTGTTCGTTTGAGGGTGTGCATGTCACAATGCATTCGTACTTTACCTGGGCTTGACCACTTTAGGAATTAGTGTCCCACTCTGTAGTAGTGTTGTACCACGTGAACAAATAGTGTTAAGAATGCCTCTGTAAACCTCAGGCTTGGCCTCCAACGCCGTTACAAAACGTTCTGTTAAGTAAGTTTCTGTAGCCCAGTGTCAAGCGAAATTGCTGACCGCTGCGAAATTTCTGTCCTATTAGTTTTTGTCAGTTATTTTGCTTCTCAGAGTAAAGGAATAACGTTTGGCGATTACTTTTTTCATGTGTGTTGTGTAAATTAAAACTTTTTGGTTAGATTTCAGATACCCACAACAAGCTGCAGTAAGGGAATAAGTAAAACCAGGGGAAAATATTGGAATTAATCTTAGAGTTCTATTATTTTTCTTTTCCTAACTGTAACATCAACCCTAACCCGACACACTTACCTAAACACCAAATCCTAAGCCCTAATCATCAGTTTTCTCAGCGTATTTAATATGTTGAATGTTGCTCTGTGCATG
>JGI24159J19872_10009914_pt1 | contig 12486 bp, 8 predicted proteins | sample Ectturendosymbi4_FD_19872 | JGI IMG/M metagenome (IMG submission 19872)
ACAGATTATTAACAGGTTAAGTGAGACATCCAGCAGGCGTTTAAATATGTGTTTATAACTGCTTGACAACGTTTACGTATTGTATTGCTGCTTGTTTCACATTTTTTCTTATCATACTTTCGATTTTAGTGCAAAGAAAAATTTTGGCACTTTGAAACCCCCCCATGAAAATTTTCTGCGTACGCCGCTAACCAGCTTGATTCATGGAGTTTCTGACTCAGTTCGACCAAGTTGGACTTTACAAGATTTAGCCTTGTGAAAATAGGTTTGAAAACAACCCAGTCATGTGTTTTCGACTTCGCTCTTTTAAGGTAATCGTCGCTGCTGTTGCATGCTACATATTTGCTAGAACCAACAAACTTCACCACAAACAACGTTTAGCGAACTGATAATAAACCGATACAATTCTATTGCAGGACTTTTCACCATTAAGAAGTTGCCGTGTTTGAACTCGATCATACCCACTGTGCCCGATTCGTTTGATCTGGCGTTTGAGCTAAAGAAGACAAAGTTTGTTATAGATCGTTTGCATTTGCCACCGGATGTTTCAGAAACAGCCAGCCGAACAAGCATTGACGACAATGAAGCAAACAAGATCGGCTTTCGCTCTTGTGGAAGAACAAAGAGTCAACTTGATTTCTGAGTCTTAGACTTTATTGCTGAAGTTGTGCTTTGTACAATACGGTGAACAGATCCATATTTTAGCCAATAATTTCTTCATGTTTCACATATTAGGATATTCATCGTCCTCATACGGCTTTGGCTGATCCAGATATTCTGATATTGGCTTGCTAAAAGCGCTGTTCTTTTTAAAGGGTGTGTCTCTTGTCTTGATCTGGGAAACACCCTAAACACGAAAACTTAATATCAGTGTTAACACAGCGAATCAAAACGTTCGTGAAGAAAGATAAGCTCAATATTCGTAAAAATTTTGCAGGATGAAGATGACCTTGTCATCTACGTTCAGAATGTCAGCGCACTTAGTAAAGCCACATGGGCTATGTGCTATCATATTGAGTTCTATCGTGCATATCCACAAAACAGTTTTGAACTATGTTTTAGTTTAAGGTGTTACTGGCGCAGCGACGTTATACGAAGCAAACAAAGATATGACGACCTGAAATTATTGGTGTTTTCTGCAACTTAAATCGAATCATTTTTTTCAATTTATCAACACAGTAGATACTTCAGGTTGAAAATCGTGTGGGCGAAAGATTTCAGCAACGAAGCCCTTGACTCGCAGCGCGATGCGAGGTCGAGCTCAAATTACTCGAATCGAATTCTGAGTCCATGACCTGTTGTGGCCATCACTGAGACAGTAGGCAACATAATTTTGCTTTTCCTTTCGTTCAGTACTGTGACTGTTAAAATTAATTGCGTTGGATTGTGTAGTGCCGGCGATGTAAGGGACTTACTACAAATAACGTTGTTTCACAAAGCTTATGAAAATGGTACAACTGCTGATGAAAAATGCAGGTCAAAATGCGTTTGAATTTTTGGAAAGAGTCGACTACACAGCAAACCGACCGAATCCCAGAGTGGATTGTTAAAACGATAATTGCAGCATTTCTAATTGGATAAATTTCATCTTTGTGTATACCACTGCAGATCCTTCGCATTGGTTTTTATTTTGGTGAAAGCATGGAAAGGTTAAAGGCACAAGAAGTTCATATCGACAAATCATCCTATAAACTTTGCCGCTTTTTCCTAGATAATGGTAATGGTTTATTGTTTCATATGACTCAGCCAACAAGCAGACTTTATCACTATGGTGCGATGAATGAAAAAAAACTAGATTTGCAACGGCACGTCTTACAAGCGCACACGACGCCGGTTCTAAACAAATTGGCATTGATTATATTATCGTCCCTGCAGATGATGGAGAATATATACTTGTTGACTATTCACACTGCAACAAAGTTTGCGGTACATACACGGAGTGCATGATATTCAATCCATAATAGCTCAGCTAATATGTGCTGAGTTTGACTGCAGTTATACTACCAAGTCGACGAGCATTGACTCTGCAATGTTTTTGTATCACAGCACCAGAGTTGTAACCGGGCCTCATTTTGAAGCCTAAACACAGACCGAGCTCAACATTTATTGTTGAAGCCCGATTCAGGCCCGAAACCCAAATTTTCCGAGCGAGTCACGATATGTGCAACTGCAAGGTATTGGTGGCGTAGCAAAGTAAACAGAGTAAATAATTCACAATCAGTGGTGTAGGAGCAAGCCCACTCCCAAAAGTTTCCATGTGTCGAAGGGGTGCAAGCCCACTCCCAAAAGTTTCGATGTGTCGAAAATTCAGGCACAGATCATTCGATACCTTCGTTCTATTTGTGTGATCAATGAGACTGTTTTTCTCCAATACTTTTTTTTACCCAAAAAATTGTTTTCTATGACGTCAAAAAATGGTTGTCATGCTTTTTCGTTGAGTTCGTGAGAAAATTTGTAGGTGGAAATTCGGGAAAAATTCCTTGGCACCCCCAAAAATTTGCGTGATCCTACACCTTTGCTCACAATCAACCAGGTATTATTAAAGATTTAATCAAGTCGATTGCTTCAACAGTAGCTGGCGACAAACGTGCCAGTCGTTGCGAAAAAAGTTTTTATGCAACCCCGAAACATTTTGTCAAACTAGATCCCGGCCCGACTTACAGCTCAGCACAGGTTTTGTCATGTGCGCGTTTTTAGGGAATAGAAAACGTTTCAATTTCAAGATGATTCGTTCATCATGTTTCCCAAAACGTACTTCCCAATCTAAGTGCTTTCAACATTTATATGTAGGCTACCTACTCATGCAGGGGTGATAATTTTTGTGGGGTGAGGGGTTAGTAACGTACAAAGACAACTGACAGCGCGTGGCGCTGCATGGATTAGCATTTTATTCAAATGTATTGAGTGGTACATAAAATGAGCTTGAAACGTCGCCACAAAGTTGGATAAATGCTCCTCACATGCCACCAGAAGTTATGAAATGAAAGGTTGGTGTGTTTGAACTGCTGAAACGACGCAGTAAGCGGATTTAAATAAACCAAACAGATTAGGAAAGATGGAGCTTGTTTCCAATTTTTCTCAGGGATTACTACAAGGAATTTGAAAGATGAAAACAAGTGTTGCAGTCAGTGGCGTACGAAAAAATTTCCGAGGGGGGCCAAGTTTCGTCACAATCGTGTGACATCACAAATCAACTTTAGGGGAAGTGACAAAGGCACGGCCATTCTAGGGAGGTCCGAGGGCATGCCCCCGGGAAAATTTGCAAAATTACACCTAAAAAATATACATTTTTGTGCATTCTGGAAGCAAGTTTTAGACAATACTGTTTTTACATTTTTTTATTTTTAGGGTCTGAGTGGGTGGCCATGGCACCGTGGCCTCCCACCTCCGTACGCTAGTGGTTGCAGTCAGGTCGCAACCTTCGACTTGGCTCAAACGTCAGGACCGAGATTTAACTTTAAAAAGCAGGGATCAGTGTTTCGAGGCCGAGACCTCCAATCCGTAGTTATTGTTGCAACAACCTTGACTCATGAAAATGGATCTCTGTCTGAAGACTGGATCTTAAACCGAGTACAAATCTCGATATTACATCACTGGAGAGATACACAACTCTCCAGAACCACAAACTTGGGACTCATACTCTGCTTACCGCCCACATTTGTAGACATAGCAAATTTTCTTCGGTACAGACATAGCAATGGGAAAAAATACTTTGGGAGGACAAGCCATTCATTTCAATTTTTTATCAANCTTAAACACAGAATGTTTTCATATTCAAAATCTCGCAAATGCACCATGATATATTGTTCAGGAAATCGCATTTGAAGTCTAATTACCATCTACAGTCACGAAATCAATATCCAGTGGAGTCAGGAGGGCACCGCAACATGGAATATGTAGCCTACTCCGCAGGGCCGGCCCAAGCAGACCTGGGCGCGGGGCCCCTCTGAGAAATGGCGTTATGACGTCAACATGCTCAGTCATCCGTGCTGCGACCTTTTAAGTGTTTTAGCAAAATGGACTATGTGATATATTTATCAAAAAAGACGGAAAAAGCATGCTTTTCTGTTGGACATTGAATTTTTGCTGATTTGAAATGAGATTTTTGGCTATCACGTAGCGACGTATTACCGAGATAAAAAACGTGAAGAATTTATTCAGAAGATTTCTTAAAGTTAACTAGAAGTAGTAGTACCCCTACGAACAGGGCCGGTTTTAAGCCGATTTGACCGATTTCTTCTAATCGGGCCCCGCGCCGAAGGGGGCCTCGCTCTCCGTCCACTTACCAAAGCAAACTTACATTTTCTATCGAAGCTGCTTGTGCAGGGCCGGGCCTAGCAGGTGCGGGGCCCCTCTGAGCAGTGATTTTATGACGTTATCGTGTTCAGTCAACCGTGCTACGATCGCGGCAGAGCGCAGATATACAGTAAAGCACTAACACGAGAACTGAGCACNTTTGCTAACGTTCGAGAGGAAATTCGCTAGTTCTGACGAGAGCGTTGTTTGTTAACAATGAAATTTATATGACGTTTCTACTGAATTCTCAAGCGCAGGGTGTATCTGGAAAAAATGAACAATCTACCCAAACACCATGGCGCGGGGCCCAATGCAGCTGCGTCGGCTTAAGGCCGGCCCTACTACTCCGGACACAAGGACGCCGAAATGTAATTATGAAGGCAAATATATCCAGGATACGTTACTGAAGTGTTTGACAAAATTTATACCAGAGGGGAGCGTAAGTGCCGGAACGACTGAAGATGGCAACCAACACAATTTTTGACAAGGTTTTCTTTTCATATAAACCATAAAGTTTCGTAAGACTGAGTCAGGTGCAACAGTAAGTGGTGTCAAGTTTAAGAATAACAGTAGTTAATTGCAGACTCGTGGTCCATACAGACGTGATCATAGACACAAGAGCACAAAAAATGGTTAGCCAAGCACTAGCGCATTACAGACAGTGGCGGATCCAGGGAAGTCAGGTTGGGGCAACTGCCCCCCAAAGCGCNNNTTTGCCATAAATGTGCCCCTTTTTGATGCCCATGGAAGTAGAAACAGAGGTTAAAAAATACTCTGAAATAAACAACGTTTTTTGCATGGCTAAATGTCAGGATTACGTGCCGGACCTTACCCAACCTTGTANCGAATAGCGTGAACAACAGGGACGGATTTAGGGAGCGCGGGGCATAGGCGTAGCCAGGGGGGGGAAAGGGGCCATGCCCCCCTAATTTTTAGAAAAGATAGTCATTTTTGTGCTTTGAGAGGCGTTTTTCCAAACAAAATAGTGTTATTCGCCTAAAATCAAACTTCTTGGCCTCCCCAAATTTTCTGGCCCCCCCAAATTTCTGAGCTGGCTGCGCCACTGGCGCGGGGCCCTAGGCCATCGTAGTTTTTGGGGCCCCACGCAGGTATGATTTGGTCGCTTGTCTTAAAACCGTCAAAGTATGCCCTGTTATGTGTAGTGCCCCTCGAAAGTCTATCTTTTGTTGTGCCAACTTTGGTTCTAGCTACGATTGCCTTAGATCTTAAACAGAAATTAAAGCTTTTCCTACATTCTTCTCAAGAACAAATGGCGATGCGATCTTTTCTTGAAATTTATAGCTCTTTCGTGTAGTTCAGAAGTTCTCTTCGTTAAATTTCCGTGATTTCAAGCGTTTCTTGTAGGTTTATTTTTCGGGTTATACATTTTCATGCGGGTGTTGCCGCTCTTGAAAATATCGTCTAGTTGTCGATCTGATTAGCTGTACGTAAACCCCAGAGTAACCACATGTTTTATGAACCAAACAAGCACAATCCATTCAATGGACACAGGGTTTGTTTATGCCGTTTTTTAAGCTGTCAATTTCCAAGCAACGCAAAATATAGTGTTTTAATCCTCTCTGTTATAGGTTGATGGTAAGCAGCATAAAGACAGATTCTTGCACAGCAAAGTATTTTCGCAACACCCTCAGCTAACCATATAAAGTAATCCCACTGTAGACACTTTCTAAGTAAAACTCATGAGAAACTGTTCTAGTTGCGTTAACTAACATCTAGAGCTTCAAGAAGCAAGCTCTCTATACCGGCTATTTAGTTGGGAACAACCAAACGTAGATCCGCATCAAATATGCTATAAATTTGCCTACTAAGGCTCATATATTTCAGAAACAGTGTAATTGAAAAATCGTTTACTAAAGACCACTGTGCTGCAGTGTCTGGGGCTCTTGTTAGTTTGAGACGATTCTATTTTCGCTCGTTTCAAAGTAAATTGTGAAGTTATGCCTTTGCACACTTTCGCATATTTGAAGTTAGTAATGAGTTGCCATAGTAAGTTGGCGCGGGGCCCTGGGCCACGGCCAGTGGCGTCCAGAGGTCTGGTGATGCCCGGGGCGACTGCTTGATTGTATTCCCCCTACCAAAATATAGTATTAAGCAGTGGCGTATGGTGGTCATTGTTACCGGATATATGTTGTTTGTGACGTCACAATCCAACGTCATATTCACGTTTGCAAACCAACGTCGTGACGAAGTTTGTTGACACAACATGCATGTTTTTCTACACATACTCTCCTTACTCGCTGTTGTACAATGTGTCACTGTAATGAATATCAGTTATCACTGCTCCAAGTTAGCCTAAGTTGTTAGGAAAGGGGAGCAAAACAGCACTCAACGATAAGACAGAGCACATCATAACTGCAAAATATCTGGCAACGCGTTAAAACAGGGGAGTAGAACACAATAAATGCTACGACAACGCAGTTAACATCTGAAAAAACGTAAGTCTTCGCATTAAAACAGTGGAGTAAACATACTAACACTACGACAGGGCAGTTTACAACTGCAAAAACATCAGGCTGCGCCAATGTCTCGTCGAATAGCAGTCGAGCAGAAAAGGTATGCGGTTGGGATGGCGGACACCCAGGGTTTACAGCAGGGGTCTTTAACTCAAATTGCTCCTAGGGCCAAATGAGGAATTACAAAGTAAACCGAGGGCTGTATTTTGACACAGACCCAACAATGGCAGTACCTGAATCTCACCACTGACTAGAAACAGCTTTCACATCTTATTTCCTACGATAAGCATCGTGGTTATAGGCAAATAATTTCTAGCCGTCTGCACGTTCTTTAAAAAGGAATTTGTTCACTCGCTGGCCGAGCACTTTCAAACACCAGTGAATAAAATAAATAACCAACATGTTAATCATTTGAAAATTCCAAAAAAACATCGAAGGCCGCACAAAATGTTCTTCCCGCGAGCTTTGTCTTTGAGAACCCTGGTTTACAATTTGAAACTTTTGAAACTTGCTAAACTACACAAGAATTGAGAATGCGCATAGTGCGCAAGAAAAGTTTCGTTTTTTATTATGTGAATGTTATATGTACAACTAACTGGGGGTACAGAACAGATGGGGGCTTGTGTGAGCCGTTATGACCATTCCGTCTGAACAGCCCATTAATGACGAAGCTCGAAATGATGCAAAATATTGCAAACACAGGTATGCGGCTGCATTAGCACACACCCAGGGTTGCCAGATCAAAAAATGAAACGGGGAACTAGTGATGCACCAAAAAGTCAGCTAAATCAAGCAAGTTGAAATACGACAGTTTTGAAATTTGACTCAGAATATCAATTAAACGTCAATAAATTATCTTTCAATCCTTTTTTCGTGATTTTCCCTTGATCGAATAATCTGGAAAAAGTCAAGTCACTATCACGTTGATTGGGTGTGCGCCGCACACCGAGAGTACATGTCCCTGGTATTGAAGAATGTGAGAATCACTGGAATTTGACAAAAAAAAAGATTTGAAAAGTTAAATCCATGCAACATGTGTTAGTAGCCCTGCAATAGGAAAAATTATCTAGTTACAGCATTTTAATTTTTGTAATTTAACTCTCTGGATGCCCCCTACCTTGGATGCCCTGGGCCGTTGCCCCGTTCGCCCCCCTCTGCACGCCACTGGCCATGGCCTATGCATAAATTCGTCACTGGTGAACAATGCTATTGTTTCGTAATAGTACCACTGTTTCGTTATTTCTTTGCCGCGTGAGAACTGCCCAGCCTTACGTTATGTAATCACAAAGGCAGTCGCTTTCGCTTAACACAGTTCTCGACTTGCCGCTGGCATAGGCGTAGCCAGGGGGGAGCCAAAGGGGCCATGCCCCCCCACATTTTTTAAAACTAGTCATTTTGTGCTTTAAGAGGCATTTTTCCAAACAAAATAGTGTTATTCGCCTAAAATCAAACATTTTGGCCCTCCCCAAATTTTTGGGCTGGCTACGCCACTGCTCCTCACTCCATATATATGGACAACGCAGAGGACTATTGAATTACTGCTACGGCCGTAACGAGGTTAGATGGCGCCCGGGACAAGAAGCAAGTTTGGCGCCCACATTTTCGAACCTGAGGTCTTTCGGAAGCAAATGTACTGCACTGAAGTACTTGTGACATTGCTAGGATTTTTCGGCGCCCGAGGAATTGTGGCCTTTGCCCGCCAGTCATTACGCCCCTATTTACAGCGCGCAGCGACGCACCTCAACAAACCATGGTACTCAGCTCTAACCAGAGACATACGGGAACCTTTGCTTTAGGGTGGGCATATTTTCAATTCGCCCGAATTTTTGCGCCACTGTGAGGAAAACGAATAGGAAAGTTTTGCAGAGCGATGATTCTTCTTAAGCAACTTGACCAAACATATCAAGAAGTTTTTCCTGAAAGTTTTTAATCTTGCCCGAATCTTCGCCCCCACCTCATACGCCTATACCTGTAACGCAGAAACTTCGGGAAAATACTAGCTATCTACAGCTTGCTGGATTGAATAATTGGTTTTGCACAGTCATAACAAAATTGGGAATGATGGGGCAAAATTGGGAATAATGGGGCCTTTGGTCCCCACCTGGCTACGCGTCAGGCAACAGTGACTGATGGCTGTGTGATTTTGATCCTTTTGTTGCAAATGCAAACTCGTAGACAACTCCGCTGGCCACGAAAAGACAAACCTGGCATGGTTAGCGAAATCTGCAAGCGACAGAAAAATGCTCAGCTTATTGGTTGTTAGATCATTCTGCTTACATCATATAAATTTGAGCAGAAAAGCAACCTTCTGGTGAAAACTAACTTTTTTACTGGTGACTGTGGTGTTGGCGAAGGTTCGTCATTTGAAATTGGTGAAAGGCTGATTCTCATCTGTGTTTTCTGGCCTGGCTGGACAGAAGCAGATCCATCGCCAGATCAACAGTTTTGGGGATGGCTTTGAGCTTGTTCGGGGGCTTTGTAATAGTATACAACGAAGTGGAAAATTACTTCATGGGGAGACTAGAGCTTCTAGTAGGAAACCTGGTCTAGTGGGATTGATGTTTTTTTCCTTCACATCCGCAATCCAATGTCGAAAAATGTGAAACGGTATTAAACACTTGATTGAAAATCTGCTTTTATAAGTGGCGTTAGATGTATTTTAGGGCAATATGCTTTAAGGCCCAGTGTGATTCAGTGAATCTACTGTTTCATGTGATTATGAGATCGTTTTTCACGATAGCTAGCGGAGCTACACAAAATGGGAGTAGTGTCCTGGCAAATGCCTTTCATTCACGTTTTGTTTTTGAATTGTCGCTTCAACAATAAATTAGTTTTTCATGTACATATAAATCCACAAGCTTCGCTTGGAAACGTGATCGTCATTTAGGTTTTTATTTGAGTCCTATGGTGGGACATGAATTGTCACTTCCAAGTCTAAGAACCGCTCTACTTCTAATCAGGTCGGGAATGCGTTTCAGTCATTGTTCTTCACTGATTTCGCTATGGATAGCCAAAACAGTGGCAAAAAGTAGCGCCTAACATGCTTTTATATCTTTCAAATACATTTTGTAGATATACGAGATATATTTTTTAAATAAATTTTGTAGATATACGAGATATAGCGGTCTTTGTGACGTCACAATTTGACTTCATAATAATGTTTCCAAACCAACCTTTTGGCGAAGTTTGTTGGCATAATATGAATATTCTTCTACACGTCCTCCCCTTATTTTATGTGTCATTGCACTGTGAATCGTGACGCGACAGTTTATCGAACGACAGTTTATCGAACGACAATTCATCGAACGACAATTTATCGAACGACAATTCATCGAACCGACAGTTTATCGAACGACAGTTTATCGAACTGACAGTTTATCGAACTGACAGTTTATCGAAACGAGACAAATTAACAAGCAAAAAGTATGCGAAAACATTTAATTTCCCTTGCGCAGGTAATAAAGATTTGTAAAATATCAAGCTCAAGGGGAGAGTTTTAACCCCAACCCCTTGCGTACGCCCTTGAATGAAGTGGGTACCGTATGCGCATCGGAAACCAAAATAAGGCAAGCGGATGGAACAGCTTAATTTTTTAAACCTTGGAGTACTAATTTGCTAGTGAGTGTCGGCCAGACCACACGCCAAAAAATCAACTACTTTTATGTCAACGAAGCAATTTCAACGAGTGAGCACAGAGCGCCTACTAATTAGTTCCAATTGGCGATGGTATCTTTTACAACGTATTGTGTACTGCTCACATATTACACTTTTTCATCGACTTAGTGATTTGGGGCCCCTTATATGTTTGGGGCCCCTGGCTGTAGCCCAGTCAGCACCCCCCTTAATCCGCCACTGAGCAATGGTAATGGTTTATTCATGCATTTTTGTGACTCAAATCACGAAGTAATACGAATGCAGTAAGAGGAAGAACAACAACATCAAATAGCAGAAATTGATTTCATGTTGATGAGAATATGAAAGCATCAGAACTTTCAGGTTTCACAAATTAATGATTGTGTTCTAACATGTTTAATTATAAAGGGTTGGCGAAAGACCATATGGGTCGTTTTCAACCAGCCCTGTTGCTAGCACAAACACGTTTTTAATTGAAGACGTTTTACAAGTAGTAAAAGAAAAGTAATAAAATGCATCGAATCAATGACAGATAAGATAAGTTAACAAAACAACAATAAAAAAACAGTGGGAGAAAAGCATGCCTATGTACAGGGGTAGAAATACTAAAATATTTGTAACATTTAAGCTTACGTGTATTTTGCCTGTATGAGTCGACCAGAACGTAACTGGCTGTTCGGTATTGACATCATGGTCCTGGAAAGCAGGATCATTATGAGTACACAGCGCTGGTAGAAAAATCATGACATTTCGTCTTGTAAGGAAGAACTTACTTTTGTGGGAGGTGGGTGAGTTGAGTGGAATCCACGTTTGTCAAAATCTTGCTGTTTGATCGTTATATATTCCGCAGGAGGAATAGGTGGGTTAAATTCTTTATGTGTTTTGCGTCTATTCAAAACAAAGAAGCAAACAATATGTTCCTAGGCAGAAGCACGAAAAAATCAGGCTTTACCCACATAGACGAGCGCAGGTAGGAGCAAGATATTTCTGCCATGAAAAAAATACATTTCTTTAATGCAACAGGAGCTTGTTTTATACAGCAAGGCTGTGGAGTAGATAGTGCTTTTGAATGCAGCGCTGCCATCTTTTATTAGTGCTGTCAGTAGTGTTCCCAATGTTTGTTTGTGCAGCTGCTCTGTGTTTAAGAATACTTGTGTGTTGTTCTAGACACCTCATTACTTTGCTAATTGTTTTACAGTTCCTAGCGTACTGCTTTCTGAAAAGTGTTCTTAGTTAAGCCCACTCTTCTGTCAAGGACTGCTTGTGTAAGCCTTTTACGTTCGGAACCCCACTATTTTCCAATGGGGGTAAGAGAAAGGAGGGATCCACATTATTTTACTACATTTTTTTCGTTACAAATAACTAAGCTTTGGTATGTGATTTAACAAATTTGTTTTAACTTTAGGTGTGCAACAAATAGTCTTCAAAATCTTTTCCTATGTATTGCAGTGATGGAGTCTTGATACTGAAATGGTGCAGTAAGCGAAACAAAGCGACTCTGTAGCAATGGCAAGATGGGCAACTTATTTACACACCTGTTGATGTATCATGATGTTTTACGTACATGTGCTACTTTGTTTACGGAATTGAGCAAGGCTGCCAGATGATGCCAAATTTGGCAAATACCACTGTTTTCCACACTTTTGCCAATACTTTTATGCCAAAATTTTGCCATTTTTTGAAATACCAATTGTCAGTATTGACAAAACAATCCATTTCAGATTATTTATCAAATGAATATGCAAACTTCAGAGAAAAAATACAGCTCAACATTAATATTTGTGAATTATTATATCATTCTGCTGGTCATCCTCCAATTTCTGCGAATCATAGTTACTAGTACTGTGTTTTACAATGGAACTTGAGTCTTGCCAACCCCAAGTAGTTGCTCAGATATACCGCTGAGTACTCGGACGCGCCACGTCGCATAGCAACTTTTGTTCAAGAATAGGGGCAGCACGTGAAGGTGTTGCTACGGGCACATTGGCGTAGGAGAGGCCATGTGCAAGTGACCTGCTTGCTGGAGTACCAGAAAGAGGCCCCGCGGCGATCACTACACCTGAAAAGGAGAGGCTGTAGGAGA
>JGI24159J19872_10009915_pt1 | contig 12485 bp, 7 predicted proteins | sample Ectturendosymbi4_FD_19872 | JGI IMG/M metagenome (IMG submission 19872)
GCTGTGCAAATTAATTCTCCCAAGTGTTCATTTTTCAGGGTTGCACGATGGTTTGATTTTACGAACTTCGTTACAGAGAAAAAAAATCACAGCAATATCTTGTGCTATAGGCTGCACAGACATGAGTTGTACACTGGTATTTCAAATTCTGGGTATTTACTTCCTTGAACCTGTCGCCCGAAATTAAGTGTAGATTGGCATTGACTAAAGTTTTTCTTTGAGCCAGATTATCTTGCATTTCGGTCAGTTTCATCTCTACAGTAGACAAGTTTGTAGCAAACGGTTGGTGAACTGAACATCCATCGCTGCTACATTAACATCGAATGGATTTGCAAGGAATCCAAAGCATGGTTTTGACTCTTGGAAATGGTCAAATCTGGTTTAGAACTTCTCCAGCAATCTTGAAATTTATTTTAGTATTCTTCCACTTTGTCGTCTGCAATTGCCTCTTCGCAAAAACGTTAATTCTCATTCTGACATTGGGAAAACGAAAGAATGCTTTCGACGATATGTGTCTTTAAAAAAATTTAATTTTCGTCTGGGAACGTAAAAGTAGACTAACTTGCGATTTAGGTTCACTGTCGTTGTTATCAAATCGCACAGACTCCCTGGTGACCAGTGTTTCCTCTAAGGTGCGCAACTGCGCGGAACCAACAGAGCATTTGCGCAGTGAAATCTCATTCTTGCGCACTTGCAAAATTTCAAGTTTGATATCGCATATACATCGCATAGACCTTTCGAAACGTTTCGTTGGTTGTGTGTCTACAATCTACATAGTTGTGAAAAATTGCATGCGCACTGAAACAAACATTTGCTCAATGGAAAATGTTCTTCCAGGGACACTGCTGGTAACTGACTTCACGAACTTGTGTAAACACACTGATAAATGAAACAAACGTTAAATATTAGGCAACAACTCTCTATCAATTTGAGATATTGCTATTCATCTAGTCTATAAGAGCCAGACAAAATATGTCGGCGACCCGCAATTCGCCTACCTACGTGGCTTACCGCCATCAGCAATCATTGCATCACTACAATACCTGCCAAGATACCTGCGTTCAATAGTTACATTACATGCGGCAAAACGCATGCCACCGTGACTTGAAGTGCATCTTCGAAGATTTGTTACCATGTTATTGTTACGCAACAAAATCCAATAGTATAACAATTTGCTCGCGAGTTTCGCAACTTGCCTCTGCAGGCAAAGAGGTGGATTTAGTGAACTGCAAGCTCACGACTGCGTGTTACCGAAACAGTGAAACTGACTCTTGTGCAGTGTGAGTGTCATATCGGCAAATAAACTGTCATTTGCAAGAATTAACCCAACTAATCAGAATTAAACTGCCGATTTCACGTTTTCCAGAAATTTTCCTTCTTAGTCCCAATTTCCAGCATACTGGATGGAGCATTTGACAAAAGAAGTACTGTAAGACCACGTTTCTTACTTTGCCATGCCTACTCTACTTAATATTAAATCTTCCATTACTGTGCTAAGCAACATTATTTACATCAGAAGTCACAACAAACCTATCAATATTTCAGAACTGCAACTAAACTTGCAAATACTGTATATATCAAAATGTGCTGCTGTAACTTTAATAAATATCAATAACGAGAAAAAAACTCTGCTGCAAGAAAATTTTGACCTAACGATAAATTTTGACCTAATGCTAAATTTTGACTTTTTTTGACCTAATAACTTTGGAGTGGTTCATGATATCAGTGTGAAATTTGGTTTGTGGACGTTTCACAAACTTTTGAAAAATCGACTTTTGGTTGCCCTAGTCATGGCTCATAGGTTAAAAAATCTTCGTATTGCTAAATCGCAAAAACAACTCTAGGTCTTGCATCCGGCAGAGATCAGTGGCAGGTGGTAGGTCGACAATCTGCCGAACTCGAAAGCGTGCATTTCGCAAGGATTTTTTATCTGAAATTGGTTCAGCATGCCTCCACACGGGTCTATACGTGAAGTATAGTCCACGCTTGTGTCAGTTGTTACTGCTGACGTGATGTCGTGACGTAACACTTGGCAAAATTTGTAGCTCGCTACACAGCACCCTCTGCAGTTAAAAAAAACAAAAAGGATAAAAATATTGCAACTATGTACTTCATTTATGCTCGCGGTCCAAGTGCCCCCCCTGGCTACGCCCCTGTACAGTAGCGTTAAATATGATTTGAACAACTTGTTACATCGCCCATCGCAGCCTGCCGAAAGTAAGTCAATCGCCCTAACCAAGGTTCGTTTTCCTACAGTAAATTTTTTCTATTTTGCTTTTTGTGTGAAACGTTTATGCAGCTTTTTTGAAAAACAATATTCTCGAAATGATGTATGCTCGTTGTTACCACATGAACTCTTCTGTTGATTCCAAGGTTCCACCCGTTGTCAGGAGTTTATCAGTATAAGGTCTGTTTTTGCATATTTTTGAAATTATGGACGCTGTACGTTTCTTCTGAAGAAACTTATACTAGTGGTAAGTATCGGAAATACGTAATTTAAATTGTTTAAAGGAGCATATAGCGAAGAATTGAAAATAAAAAGCCAAATATCACGTTCAAAAGAGCTCGTCTTAGAAATCACGCGCAAGTTTCATCACCTTGTTTTTTGGTCCGGGATGTCCATTGTATGAACAAGTTCACGATGATTGAAGAGAACAACAGCAATGCTTTTCTCAACCCATGAGCGGTTAGTGGTAACTCGACAGCTTCCGCAGTCAGAACTGGTGTTGAACTCGAGATGCTTCATGACATTTTCCATCATGTAGGGTGCTCCTTTCCACACCAGAATAATGGGCCTAGTAAGAGCTTCAAAGGTTGTTGGTGCAGGCTTCTGCGTTACTGTTTGCGATCCCGCAGAACTGACCTCGGTTGTGCTTGAAGACAAACGATTGACGTGATCGCAGTCAAGAACCTTCAAAATAGCATTATCATTGTTTAATTAAAGTTTGATTTCTGGTTGGTTAACACGTTGTAGGAAGATTATAATGAAATTTTCAAATATATTTTCAATTTTATTTCAAACCATTGCATTTCAAATGTTTGATAAAGTGGGATTATTTGAATATTTCACTGTAACAATATAACGACTATATTCCTCAAACCTCCCGCGGATAGCAGTAGGATGACTTTTGCAGACACCAAGAAGTATATCGGAGCATTTTTTTCAGATTTAATAAATTTGTTCAGAATCTTTGCGTTTCAATGTTCGAAAAATTATTTCTTCGACCCAATTTTTCTGGTTTGCTATTAAAAATTTCGAGTTAATGTCAGCAATGCTGGACAGTTTTCGACAATAACGCTCACAAAAATGTAAAGCAACGACAAACTGCCTTAGCAAAAAAACAGGTTGCTTGTTGACAAACATCAAACTAATGTTTTCACCTGAACTGAGCTAAGTTGAAGTCTTTCGTAAAATTTCCTATTCGCGAAGCCGCTCTTCAGCGACAGTTTGAATTCATCAACTAGAACACACAGCGTAATCAGCATTACACTTCCCACAGCAAGTGCGATGAATCGTCGAGTATGCAAGTGTATCCTACGCTCATCTCTTCTTAGCATCTCTTTCGTCGCGAATAACTTCTTTGTGTCATGTTCACGTTCATAGTTTTTCGCACTACCATACAATCTGAAAAGGCTATTGTCCTTGAAGATGCATAACAGCAAAAATAAGACGTGACCATTTCTGCGTTCTTCGCCTTTAAGCATTTCAAACTTGAACTCGGCGCTTTCAACACGAGTGAGCAAGGATAATTTAAAATAACAAATTGTATAGGGAAAGTTTTGACAAACATGGATAAGTTTAGAAAGAGGTATGTCTTTTCTCTCTTTGTACTTTTTCTCAACCAGCCTTTTATGTGATCCTTTTATCACATGGAAACTTAAAAGCGTTTCTATGTAATACTTCTGTATTTGCAAGTTCAAAAGCAAGCGTAGTAGGCACTTTCTTTGTAGACATGACGTGTTTTAATGAGTCAATTTGCTTGATAGGTCGATGATGCTATTGGCGAATCTTTTTCGCTTGTAATGTGTGCAGTGGACAAATGCATACCGTTTTGGAAAGTGTGTCGTGGGCACAGGCTTACTATCTGTATCCTACTATATGCATCGAGGTTTCAACGAACCGGAAGGTTTATTGAACATTGCCATTTTGCAGTATGAGCGCAAGTAAGATGTTTACGCTGACGTTCATTTACACTGAATTGTTAGCTGCGTAATGGCTTATCGCTCTGTCCAGCTATAAAAGTTCAGAAATAAAAAGGTAACTTCATTTTTTGCAAAGTCTAAGGGAAATTCTGCGTGTTACTACAACGAAATAAAGCAGGATAAATGTTGACAGCTCAGTTGAAATTTTTTCAACCGCTCCGCATCCAAAACAAGCTTTGAAAATTAGTTTTTCATCTTCACATTTTATTTTCTTTTCGGAAATGAAAATGATTTCTAAAACAAACGCATCACTTGCCTCCTAAAGATTTTCAGGAATTTAATTTATGCAAAAAAATGGTGGTAGTTTTCTTCAGATGCTTCGGAGTTGTCGTCTTATTTTTTTGACTCCGCACTCGCTCCAATTCTATACATCCGCCCCGCTTCCTCTCCGCCTCAGCCAATTTTAACAACTTCCAGATCCGACTACGTTAAGACTCGACACGGTTTTGATAAGTGCAAAACATTTACCCATGCTGACTGAAAAATGAAACTCCATCTCCGCTCAGCCTCTGCACGAAAAGAAGTTTTGAAGAATCTGGCTTCACATAAAATCTGCCGACTGCTCTCCGCTGGTTTCGCTTTGCGGCCAGCTCAAAAGTGCTTGCACGAAATATTGACTTGGCATCTTGGCAAACAAAGACAGTCTAGAATTCTAAGGGCAGTGCAGAAGTGATGGGACAAATGTTGGTTTCGTCCTAATATCATTGTTCGTGGACTTTCACAAATAACGTCACGTTCCGAGGGGTGCAGGGGTCGGTGTCTTGATGACGCTTTGTGGCAAAGGGGAGCGAAGGGGTAAATGAGTTTGTACCGACACAAATTGTCTGGTGTTTTTTTCCGGAACATCTGTGCTCTGATTTAAGCCGGTAAATGAAAAATCTGGTTTCACTGTATTGTCAAGTTTCAAAACTTTGTTTTTAGTGAAGTTCAGAGCTTTCACTTTGGATCAAAGTCACCATTTACTCGGCAGACTCTCCTGTAAAAGCGCTTGTGAAACTCTCGATGCTGTGAGTACACAATGTGCAGTATGGTTTTGCAGCCAATACTGCATTTGAAAAAAAAGTCATCGTGGCCGCCATAACGATTACGTTACGCTTCTTATATTACACGCTTCTGATGTACACCAACAACAACATACGTTCAATCGAAGCCGAGTAGCGACTTTGCTCTAAGACAGGGGTCTCCAAATTACGGCCCGCGGGCCAGATCCTATCTGCGAAGCCATTCCATCCGTTCGCAAAGACATTTTGTTAATAATGAAAAAATATCCTATTTACGAAGCATTTGTTGATTTGCTAGAATATATTGCAACGTATCACGCAACAATCACATTACTTAAGTGCAGTAACTTCTGTGGCCCTCTGGCCGGGGACGTAACGAAGGGGCCGGGGGCGTAGTTCTCCGGGCGTCGAGTCACCATGGAGGAGCCAAATCACTGCGGGGAGCGCGGAAAAGTCCAAACAATGTCACAAGGGCTTTCTTCAATGCAGTACATTTGTTTCCGAAAGACCTCAGTTTCGAACATGGCGTCGCCAAACTTGCTTCTTGTCCCGGGCGCCATCTAACCTCGTTACGCCCCTGCCACTGGCAAAACAGTTCAAAGGCCTCTGCTCTAAGACGCCGACGCCCGAAGTAGGCTTCGGATCAAACTTGCGTGCATGTATGACGTGGATCCTGTTGTCGGCCAATTCTTGACCGACTAATTGGCGTTTGCAGCTGATGAGCGTAAACGCTAGAACACGGGAGCACAACCTTCGATCAAATTTTATGCGGCCGTGCATATGTAATTTCAAATATGAATTATGAGTGGGTCGTGCATTAATAAAAACTCTTTGTGTACTGTACGAGGATATTTAGTAGAAAAACAGCCAAACAAATGTGTGGAAACATGGTAGGTTCAGTGTGTGGAAGCAGAACAAAAGCAATCCAAAATATAAAAACATCTTGAAGTCGCTCGCAACCGTAATTCATAGAAATAAACGTAACGTGGCCGGCAATAGCGGAAAGGTTGTGCACCCTTGCGCAAGCATCAATCAACGCGTTTGAAAAATTTTTGATTTATGTCAGTAAACGCTTTGAAATTCGACTGTAGCAGCGTTTTTGTACACTACTTGCCCTAACCTTGTTAGATTTTGCTGCTGACTCTTCCCTTTGCAGTTGAATGATTTCAAGCTTACTGTAAGATAGTGTGGCAATTAACGTAAGGTGAAACTTGAAACGTTTTTAAGACCATGCACAAACTGATTTCTTTCTTGCCGCCAAGGTTACTGACGATATAGAGACCGAATTACACCTGCTTTCATTGTAACGTTCATTACACAGCCCGAACAGCACTTTATAATAAGGTTCATGATATTCTGACCAAAGGCGTGCTTGCTGAGCGATTTGAGCGTTTCGGCCACGTCGATTCGTTGCCATTATTCCTATTTGGTGTGCCTGATGCGTCGACTCCTGTTTCAGTTGCTGTTTTTGGTGCTGCTGGCTGTTGACGAGTTCATGAAATGCTGTGTAATAGATTCTAATTGTACAGTGTATTCGTCTTTGCATTATCTCCAAGCTTGCTGCAGTATTTTTGCGTTGATGCACTTCGTGAAAGCTCGACGTGACACGACAAAAATTGCACCAGTCAGGCTAGCGCCTGCAGCAAGATTATCTTTAAATAAACAAACAAATTAAACTCCAATGAAGTAAAATTATCTTCACAACGTTTCGAGTAATGTCAATGTTCATTGCCCTCTGCCTCATCGGCCTCACATCTCTTCTAACCTTGCTCAGCTCTTTCAGTTCGTTCGGGAAAGCTTATTGTGGGTGTGCTTCCCAACAAAATATCGCTAGGCTGAAGTTTTAGAATCAGAACGTGATAAGAGAATCGTGTGTTTCTAACCAGTGAATTTCACGCAGAGGTATATGTTACACTTTTTTTGACTAGATGTCGTTTTCGTTTGGACGCAGTGGTATAGAGGACGGGGGTGCAAGCGCACCCCCAAAAGTTTTGATTTGTTGAAAATCCGGGCAAAATCATTGAAATTTTGGGCAAAATCCCTGAGAATCCGAACAAAATACTCAAATATCTAGGCAAAATCAGCAAGATATCAGCAACTGCATCAAAAAAAGATAACACAAAGGACCGTGGGGCCCCTAAAAGCGCGGGACCGTAGCAATTGCTACATTTGCCACTGTTGTAATCCGCTACTGATTCACGGCTTGCCCACTTCCCTACACAATTGGTTCCCAGACCGGTTTTGCTGGTTGATGATTCAGAATGGATTAGCTCAGCAGCAGTCTCAACGTGGAGCGTTCCTTTATGGCTTGCCCACTACCGTACGTATTCATACTTGTAGAGCAAGTTCGGCAAACATCGGGCCGTGTCCAGGTGCCCGTCCGTGCGGAACCAAGGCCAAATTGGTCCAAAAGTGACTGGAACGACTGCAACAAGGAACACACTGCTGGTGTCATTGACTATCATAATCACTACAGATCGGAGTATCTTGTTGCCATAAAGCAAACCTAGATCTCTCACTGAATCAGTGCCATGAAATGATGACTTACGAGTTGTAATAAATTTGCACGTGCCAAACATTCATTATTTTACTAAGGGCCAGTCCGCAATATAATGCCAGCCTGAAACTCGTCCGCAGTGCGAAAAAGGTTGCCGACCCCTGTTTTAGAGCACGGCACATCAGTTGTTGTGGATGCTAGTACAATCACGTAGGGTGAAGAAAGCTGCTTGGTTATTTTGAAAACCTCGAAAATCCATAACTGCCTAATTTGATAACAAATGTGTTGCTACGCCTACCAATACTATTGCTGAAGTTTATGGAATGCACCCAATCTCTAACTACAAGTTGGTGAAAAACTCATCCAGAAGATAAAATAATTAGTATATGTGGTTGGATACGTTACTAAGGGGGGCTTCATCCCCTGCAGCTCCCCGGTTGCGCCTTTGATAGAAATAGTATTAGAATCAAGTTAGCGTTTATTTTATTTAGCGAATTGGTGTTCTTTTCATCCTTAAATGTGTCCACAAATAAAACCTGTTGGAAACGCTTCAATACTAGATTACTGATTGTGGAACTTACCCCAAGCCTAACCCTAGCCTAAACACTATCCCAGGTTAATGAATCAGAATTGATTACCTCACAATTACCCATCTCCAAAACTATACTAGGAAAAGGCCCTAACACCCGAATAAAACGACAAAACTTGATGAATAGCCGTTGAAACTTTGGTAACATATCGCAATTTGCAGAAAATCATGGAAATAGCGAAGGTAGTGAGCGGTGGTAAAAGGATCGAGGATTTTTCTAAAGCACCGTAAAAGATACATTAAGTGCTACAAAGGGAAAGAAAAGAAACGTGGCGGAAACTGAAACCGATAAAAACGTGTTTCTGTGGAAAACCTTTTCTGCTTTGCATTTTCTTGGCTGCGATTCTGGTTTGCAATAAAAATGTTTATTTTCGAGAAGGTGGAAATTTAAGACATGCACGCTTGCAAAAAGGAAAATCGCTGTAGCAATGCCGATCTTTCAACTCGCAATAGTTCACGACAACAGCAACATGCTTACACTGCATAATATGCCAGCAAATCCTGCACTAACATGAAAATTTGAACGTTACTTCTTAATTGCAACTGCAATAATCAAAGCGTCGCGCAGTTGTACCATGCAAATTACTGAGTACGATTTTAAAATTGGGTTTAATTGAACAGGCTTTCAAACTTGAGTTTAAACGACATCCAATAGTTGGAAATTACGCTTTTAAGCGCACTTCAAAATATCTGTTCAAGTCTTCAAACATATGAAATTCGTAAGCTCATGGAAACATTGCCGTTGTCACAAAAAGAATGGATAAATTTGCTAGCGAAAACCGTTAGGTGATTGAAAGAGCCGTTTCCAAGACTGCTGCTCACCTTTAATACGCGGTGACCTTTTTAATACGCGTAACGCGTCAAGTAGCTATTGGTCTGACGTGACACGAAACTAGATTACATTTTTCTGTGACACATGACCTCCATAAGGTCCGGTGAAACTATACTTAGACTTCCTTGCAACGGATTTTACTCATTTTCACAAAACATCGTTTGCGACCAGCGAAACACATTTTATATTGATTTTACATAAAATACTTTTAAACAAGAGTCATTTAGTTAGACCATTGCTATCTAATGTTCGGCCAAGGATATGGGAACTGCAAAAGCATCAATAAATTGAAAACACTGACTGTAAGCAAGCGATACTTCAGGTAACTAGAGCTCTGCAGACACCCCAACAGAAAAGCACATCTAGAAACCATATATCGAAATGGGCCTGCGACGCGTAACACATCCGGTAAACATATCGTCTTAAAAGACCACAGACCCATTCGGGTGTGCCAACTCCCCAGGGTTACCTGACAAAAAAACTCACACACCATTGGACTTGCCACGAAGTTATGAAAAATCATGAATGAACAGATTTATACCATTTTCCCAAGTGTTTTATATTAAAAAGGTCCTGGTTGACCCACGATTGCGTAAGTAGGAAATGATAAGCGGATAAGTTGAAATTAAACTGGAAGAATAAGCATAAAATGATAAGCGGATAAGTTGAAATTAAATTGGAAGAATAAGCATCAACAGTCCGCGTGCAAGTTCGTGTAGTTTCACTGGTGTCTATAGTGACACATAGAAGTTGGCGTCACTAAACGGTGTTTATCGTAAACCGAAAAGACAAAAGTTTTTCTAAGCACCTACAGGTAAGCGTAATTTTTTTACAAGTGAACGTAATCAGATGAACTTAAAATTCCAACAGGCGAATGTAATGCTTCGATGATATTGATACGGCAATAGCTGATTTTCTTGCCTCTTTCTCTTGCTAGGTTTGATGATGAGTAGCAAAGCATTTGTGAGAAACATTTTTAAAGTAACCTAGGCCACGGAACGAGGTTTCACACCTACGGACTTCACCTCTCTTCCTAAAAGTAATCTTGGATATGACGTTATAATCAGGTCCTCATTAGTGGCACACTACATAACTTTTAGCTGCATCGGCAGTAGAAATCTTGATCTTTGCATGTTACGTTGACGTATAATGCTCTGAAGCAAACTGCTGTTTTCGAAAACTGCTGTCTCTGTGTACGAAATTGATACTTCGTCATCAATCAAAAGTCCTGCTCAGCTTTCTGACTTGCAAACGCTTAACCTCTCGCTGTGCGTTAAAGTTTCGCGGGCATAACTTGCCATCTCACCGGTGCTGTAGTACAGACATCGTTCGACAAAGCCCAAAATAATAAATTCAGCTTCAGGCGATGCTGAGCGCTGGAATTTTCAATTTGCGTCACGCTAGATTTTTGCGGCAGTTCAAGTCGATTTTAACAGAAAATAGTGAAAACACCTCTTGGCGCTTTTAACAAGGCATTCGAAAATTTGTGTGCTTAATTTGTGGTGCACACGGCACTGGTCAATGTCTTTGAAGATGGCGGTTGAAATCGGTACTACGCAACCAATCATGAAGAGAAAGCAAGCCAAAATACTCAGGGCATTGAGTCAGGTGCTTCGCTTGCTGAAAACCGAAACCAGCAATAGTTTTTTGAGACTTCAAGCTTCCAGAGATAGATCTGCTTCAAGTCAACATGGGTCACAATTACAAGCAGTGTTTCCTCTAAGAACATTTTCCACTGAGCAAATTCTTGTTTTAGTGAGTAGGCCTATGCAAATGCTCAAACATGCAGACGCACAAACATGCAGTGAAACGCTTCAAGCCGTAAATGGACTATGCGGACTCGCGGTATGCATGTATAAACTGTACGATATTCAATTGGGAATGCTGCAAGTGCGCGAGAATGAGATTTCACTACGCAACTTGGCTGGTGGTACTGCGCATTTGCGTACCTTAGAGGGAATATTGGCCACATGCCATAAAACCGCTAGAAACAGCTAAACTCTTTAGATGGACAGTTTATCAAAGAGTGCTTGGAAAATGCCGCAAGCCTGATACGTTCCAACAAAAAACGAAGTGTTTGAGAATGTTATCCCCTCTCGATAGATTTTAGGAGGATCAAGGACAATGGCAGGCATTTGGGATTTTCAGGTGGAACACAAATATATCAGTTTTGATTTTTTCCAAGCTTTGCGTGAGTACGATGCTTGTAAAAGCGCTCATATGCTCATCTTCGTACATGATGTAATTGCATACTTGAAATGGGCGGGAGACTGGCTGCCATGCAGCCAATTAAGAGACTGCGAGTGGGAGTGGTATGTTCACGGAGTTGAGGCATGCTCATTAGACAAATTGAGACTCATATTGGAGAAATTTTCAGATATGAGATAGGATATCTGTCTCATTTGTAACAGGCATAACGTCGGTCTTTAGTGGAAAATGCAGTATAAAATTCAAAAAAAAAAAAACTGAACAAAACTGGTTTTCTTCCATCGTATTATACATAACGAGGTGCTGCTGTGGAAGTTAGAGATAAATGTGAGCAGTGTTGTTGATGTTGCAACTAAAGTTGTTTATCGTGGTAAGAGTTTGAATGAATTAGAATTGTTACACTTTCAGAAGCAAATGAGAATGATGACATAGTCTTCTACAATGCCAGATTGACCTTCCTGAGTAAAATTTTAAAATAAATATGGGATCAGAGAAGAGATTCAACAGCTGTATGTAAAAGACATGGTGTTTCACAACTATCAGACCTTGTTAGCTGGACTTCAGGTTTTAGCTTTGCTACTGAATGCACTAAAGACTGATTTTAACGTAATTCTGCCTGAATTAATTTGTTCAATGCAAATGCTTGTTGGTGCATGAACTGTACAGGTTGGTAAAAACTTTTATAAGAGCCAAGCAGCTTCTCTTACGCAAAATGATGAAAGACAGTTTTCTGACCCACTTGCAAACTTGGAAGGCATCACACTTTCTGCTGACTCTTCATTAGTTGCTACTTTATGCTAAATATACTGCATGAGGAATTCACAAGACTTTCAAAATTTGAAGGAGTGTTATCGTGCAGGCTAGCGTGTGGTCCTTACGTTTGTGGGGCCGGCATGTTAAGACGGCTCTGAGTGTTTGCTGAAACCCATAGATCCATCAAATTGAATGTAAAAATTTTCAAGAATTGCACTAAATTCCAAGGCTTTATCATGGTAAAAAGTCCATTGAAATAGCTTTCTTCCTAAAACCACTTAAAGTGCGCATTATATAAATATACCACCTCGCAGTTACCTGCTACGTTTAACAATTATTTTAAACTCATTACAGATGTTCATTCATATAACACAAGACAGGTTAAAACTCGACAATTTGCTT